>Ga0209167_10000027_pt1 | contig 201723 bp, 163 predicted proteins | sample Coa_R1_9_FD_187154 | JGI IMG/M metagenome (GOLD analysis project Ga0209167, IMG submission 187154) | Surface soil microbial communities from Centralia Pennsylvania, which are recovering from an underground coalmine fire - Coalmine... | ecosystem: Environmental > Terrestrial > Soil >...
CTTCCATCTTCTGATGCGCGCAACTCTTCCTCGCGACGCACGCCTTCGGCCTTGCGCTCCGTGATGTCGTACAGCGTGCCGCACAGGCCGAGTACTTTGCCGTTCGGATCGCGTTCGGAGCGAACGCGCAGGACGAGCCAGCGGACCGTCCCGTGGGCTGTGACCACGCGGACGTGCTCATGCGCGCTCACAGTCGTGCCGAGCAGGAGCGGGCCGATCGTGTCCGCGTACAACCGCGCGTCGCTGCTGTGGACGACATCGGCCAGGCAGCGGCCGACGCTCTCTGCCACGGCGAATCCCGTCACCGTCGTCCACGCTTGGCTCAGGAATGTCCACCTGCCGGCGTGGTCGGTCCGAAATACGGCCTCGTCGATGAGATCGACGATCTCTTCATATGGTGTCGGCAGGTCGCGCCGGACGGGTGAGTGGGGCGAGTGCTGTTCAAGAACCTGTTGCACGGCCATCTCCGCACACGGGTAGATGCTTGGCGCCGATGCGCACCTTTCATTCGAGACGGGATACGCGCGGGCCCGTCACATGAGCGTGTGCTTACCTACCTCCGCTGCGCTCGGCGACAGGTGGTGGTGGGACGGCAACGACAGATCGGCGGGGCCGGTTGTGATGCAGGACCAACACGGGCTGCGGCATCCGTCTGGGGGCCGTTGCCTGACAGGGCGACCTCCGGTTCACGAACGGCCCCCGCTGCGCTCGACGAGAAGCGATGGCGGGACGGCAACGACAGATCGGCGGGGCCGGTTGTGATGCAGGACCTACGCGGTCTGCCGCATCCGTCTGGGGGCCGTTGCCTGACAGGGCGACCTACGGTTCGCGAACGGCCCCCGCTGCGCTCGGCGACAAGCGGTGGTGGGACGGCAACGACAGATCAACAGGGCCGGTCGCGACCGGTCCCTACCAGGGACAATAGAGCGTCGCGGTGCCGGCAGCCACGTGGATACGCTAGCGGACGAAACCCACAGTCTGTGATTGCGACAGTGTCTATGAGTGTGACAGTGTGCCGTATGCGTTGCACTACGGTGCGTGTACGCGCTCACAACACCGCACAACGACACCGTCTAACGACACCCGTCTAACGACACCCGTCTAACGACACCGTCTAACGACACCGTCTAACGACACCGTCCAACGGCACCGCACAACAGCATAAAGGCCAACGCGCAGGCCAAGCGCACAACAACGGCGGACAACAACGCACGACATGCGCGTGATTCTGCGCGCACGATGTGCGTCTTACTACGAGCAGGGTTCAGTGAATAGAGTGGTCGTGGCTGAAACGAGCGGTGGAATGCGAATACGGGGATGCAGAGTGGTTGCCAGACCAGAGAGAGCGACACGCCGCGATGCGACGAAATGACGCGATGGGCGGGCGCGCGATGTGACGGTTCGTGCAATTCCATTTTCGAGTGAATTGGCAATTCGCGGCAGTTCGGGCAGCATGCGTTGGTGTTCACGAATGCATCACCTGCTGCAGCGCATAGCCCACTATGACTTAGTGGAGAAACGGTCCCTGGCACTGCGCTTGCCACTCCCCTCCTGCAGCTACATCCGGCGCTAAGTGCCTCACCATCACGAATTAGCACCGCACTATCACAGTGCTGATTCAGCGCCGATGACAGACATGAACCGCGGAGATTTTGTGAAGCGTTCCACGGTACGATGGATGAGTCTCACTTGCGGTGTCGCGTTTCTAGCCGCCGCGTGTGATGCTGGTGGCCCCGACGCAGTGGCGCCGTCGAACCGGAATTCGGTATCGGGGGACGCGGCGGTCGCGGTCAGTGCGCAGGCACGGAGTTCCAACTCCGAGCTACTCGGCCTGTTGCCGTTGTCGCAGGATTCCTCGACTCTGTATGTGTGCACCGCGGATTCGGTGCCACACACAGGATCAGCCAACATCGGGATCCTGGGCGGTAAGGTCACGTTCGGCAGCAACACGCTGATCGTCCCGCCGGGCGCGGTACTCAGGAACACCACGATCACGGCGACGACGCCCGGTGATGGGCACCTGAGCGCGGTGTTCCAGCCTGAAGGGCTGCAGTTCCTCGTGCCGCCCGTGCTGACCCTGAATTACCGGCAGTGCGCCAAGCCGCCGGCCAGTACAGCGAAGATCGTCTATCTGCAGTCGCTGCTCGGCGAGTTGCTCGAGATTCTGCCGACGACGCTCAACCTGAACCAGTACACTATCTCGGCGCCGATCTGGCACTTCTCGGTCTACGCAGTCGCGGACCGGACCCGGTAACCCGGCGAATGCCGCGGCAGCGCCGGCGAAGACATCCGGTACCCCAGGCGGACGCCTGCCTCGTCGCGACAGCGGCGGGGCAGGTTCCCGTTTTGCCGGAACCCAAGCTTCAGAGCCGCGGTGCGGAGCTGCTGGCGGATGGCCGGCGTCACGAACGCGAGGGACGGAGCCCGGAGGCGTTGCTGGCCTACGGCGAGGCCGCAGCTTCGGGCGAAGCGAGCGTCCGCGCGGAGGCACTCCGGCGCAAAGGCGCCGTTCATCGGAGACGGCACGAGTGGGATACCGCGATGGCGTTGCTGCGCGACGCATACGACGCGGCGAAGTCGGCGGGTGATCCGATCGAGGCTGCCGAAGCGCTGAACGCGATGGGGGCGGTCCATCTGGAGCGGGGCGAGTTGGCGGAAGCGCGGGAAGCGCTGACTCGGGCCCTCGCCGCCGGCATGGAGCACGACGAGCTGCGCGGGCGTATCGAGCAGAACTTCGGGATCATCGCGAACATCGAGGGCGATCTGCGAGAGGCGCTGTCGCGGTACAGCACATCGCTCGTGGCCTTTCAGCAGGCAGGCGACGAGCGTGGCTGTGCGATCGCCTACCACAACCTCGGCATGGTGAGCGCGGACGAGCAGCGGTGGGATCAGGCCGACGGGTACTACGCGAAGTGTCTCGACTTCGCGGAGCGCACCGGCGACGTGCATCTGCGCGGGTGCGCCCTGCTCAACCGCACCGAGGTCCACATTGCACGGCAGCACTTCGAGGATGCACGGCAGAGTGCGGAGTCGGCGCTCCGGATCTTCGACGGGATGGGGAGCCAACAGGGGAAATCGGACGCCTACAAATTCCTCGGCGTCCTGTATCGGGAGACGGGCGTGCTGGGGCTAGCCGAGGCGCGCCTCAAGGCAGCGATCGACCTGGCGGTGGGGTGTGGAGCGACGTTGCAGGAAGCCGAGGCCAGCCGCGAGCTGGCGCTCGTGTACCGGCGCATCGAGCACAACCATGACTCGGTTGTATTCCTCAACCGGTCGATCCGGCTGTTCCAGCGACTGGGTGCGCAGCGGGACCTGCGCGACGTCTCGGCTCGAGTCGCGAACCTGGAAAGCCTGTTCGTCGAAGTCGTCGCGAACTGGGGGCGCTCGCTGGAGTCGGCCGACACCTACACCTTCGGTCACTCAGGGCGCGTGGCGGAATACGCGATCGCCGTCGCGCGCGCGCTCGGGCTGGATGACGAGGGCGTCATGACGGTGCGGATGGGCGCATACCTGCACGACCTGGGCAAGATGCGTGTGCCGCACGAAATCCTGAACAAACCGTCGCGGCTGAGCGAAGAAGAGTTCGCGATCATCAAGATGCACCCCCTCTGGGGACTGGAGCTGGTCTCGACGATCGACTTCCCGTGGACCGTGAAGCCGATCATCCGATCGCACCACGAGAAGCTGGATGGCAGCGGATATCCGGACGGGCTCCGCGGCGACGAAGTGCCGTTGCACGCGCAAGTCGTCTGCGTCGCGGATGTCTACGACGCGATGACCTCGGCGCGTAGCTATCAGGCCGCGAAGCCGCCCGCGGCCGGGATCGAGGATATGAAGAGCTGCATGAGCGGCAACCGCCGGTGGTGGCGCGACGACGTGTTCGAGGCGTTTCTCGCGTCGGCGCCGCAGTTCGCGGCGGTCAGCGCGGTCCTGTAGCGGGGCCGAGAACGGGCTGAGCGACGGCCAAAGCCGCCTGCGAGCCAGAGACTGGGACTGTGTGGTTGACAGCCTCCGGGAAGCTTGTAGACTGCGCGCACCAGCCAGGCCCAGGAGCCGGTACCGCCGGCCACCGATAAGGCAGAACGTAGCGACGCAGAAAGCAGAGAGTAGAGCTGATGCGCTCCGACATCATCAAGCGCGGGTTCGATCGCGCGCCGCACCGCAGTCTCCTCCGCGCGACCGGGCAGATCCGTGACCGGTCGGATTTCGACAAGCCGTTCGTGGCGGTGTGCAACTCCTACGTCGACATCGTCCCCGGGCACGCGCACCTCCAGGCGTTCGGGCGAGTCGTCAAGGACGCCGTGAGAGACGCTGGCGGCATCCCGTTCGAGTTCAACACTATCGGTGTGGACGACGGGATCGTGATGGGGCACGAGGGCATGCGGTATTCCTTGCCATCGCGCGAGCTGATCGCCGACTGTGTCGAGACCATGGCGCGGGCGCACTGTTTCGACGCGATGGTGTGCATCCCGAACTGCGACAAGATCGTGCCAGGGATGCTGATGGGGGCGGCGCGCGTGAATATCCCGACGGTGTTCGTGTCGGGGGGGCCGATGCGCGCGGGCGCCGACGCGAAAGGCCAGGCCATCGACCTGATCTCGGTATTCGAGGGCGTGGGTGCGCACGCGGCGGGGACGATCGACGACGCGCGGCTCGAGGAGCTGGAGGCCGGCGGATGTCCCACGTGTGGCAGTTGCTCCGGGATGTTCACGGCGAACTCGATGAACTGCCTCTGTGAGGCACTAGGCGTCGCGCTTCCCGGCAACGGTACCGTCCTGGCGGTGTCTCCGGAACGCCACGAACTCGCGCGGTCCGCGGCGCGGCACGTCCTGCGCCTCCTGCACGAGGGCGTGAGTTTTCTCGACATCCTGACCGAGTCCGCGATCGACAACGCCGTCGCGCTCGACGTCGCGATGGGCGGGTCCACGAACACCGTGCTGCACGTGCTGGCGCTCGCGCGGGAAGCAGGGATCGACTACCCGTTCAGCCGGTTCAACGACGTGGCCGCGCGGGTGCCGACACTGGCCAAGATTTCACCGGCGTGGGATGGCACGCGGCAGTGGCACATGCAGGACATCCACGAAGCCGGCGGCGTGCCGGCGATCCTCGCCGAGTTGTCGCGGAAACCCGGCATTCTCGATCTGGACGTCCCCACCGTGGAGGGGCGCACGCTTGGCGAGGCGCTCCAGGGCGTCTCGACCCGCAACCCCGCGTGTATCCGGCCCGCCAGCAATCCACATTCCCCGCGCGGCGCTCTGGCGGTGCTGTTCGGATCACTCGCGCGCGATGGAGCGGTGGTCAAAGTCGGGGCGGTCGAACAGCACGAGATGACATTCACCGGGCCGGCCCGTGTATTCGAGAGCGAAGAGGAAGCGATAACGGGACTCCGCGAGGGCGTAATCCTCGCCGGCGAGGTCGTCATTGTCCGCAACGAAGGTCCCAAGGGCGGACCGGGGATGCGCGAGATGCTCGTGCTCACCAGCATGCTCAAGGGCATGCCGCTCGGGACATCGGTGGCGCTGGTGACTGATGGCCGGTTTTCCGGCGGGACGCGCGGGCTGTGCATCGGACACGTGTCACCGGAAGCGGCGGAGGGCGGAGCGATCGCGCTCATACGAGACGGCGACATCGTGCGGATCGATCTGCCGAGCCGGACGCTGGAGCTGGATGTCTCAGCAGACGAACTGGAGCTGCGGCGCGCAGAGTGGCAGGCGCCAGCGCTCAAGTATCGGACGGGCTGGCTCGCGCGCTACCGCGCGCTCGTGACGAACGCGAGCCGGGGCGCGGTGTTGGAGATCAGCGATCCGGCGGAGGAGATCGTGGAGCGGCTAGAAACAAGAAAGGAGAAAAGAGAAAGGAGAAAGGAGAGAACGACGGTGCCTGGAAAGAACCGGTAGCCTTACCCTACTGGGCGGCAGCCACCGCCGATGCGGCTGCTCGCGACGGTTCGGCCGGCTGCGTGTGGGCTGGCAGGGCGAGTGTGAACGTCGAGCCGGAGCCCGGGGCGCTGGATACCGTGACCTCGCCGCCCATCGCGCGGGCCAGGTCGCGGCTGATCGCGAGACCGAGACCGGTGCCATCGCGTTCGCGGGTCAGGGATGGGTCCAACTGCACGAACGGCTCGAAGATCGCCGCGAGCCGGTCCGGTGGAATGCCGACGCCGGTATCGGACACCGTGATCTCGACCCGTCCGCCGCGCCGTGCCGCGGCGAGCGTGATGCGGCCGCCGCGCGGCGTGAACTTCATCGCGTTGGAGAGCAGGTTGAGGAGGATCTGCTCGAGTTTCTCGCTGTCGACGTGGACGACAAGCGTGGAGTCGGCCGGGACATACTGATACGTCAGGCCACGTTCGGTGAGCTGCGGCTGGATCATGATGTCCAGGCCCGCCAGGACCTCGTACAGCCGCACTGGGCGCAGCGTGTAGGTGAGCGTGCCACTGTCGATCTTCACGAAATTGAGCATGTCATTGATGCGGCCGAGCAGGAGATCCTGTGCCCGGCGGATGCGGGCGAGGAATCGGCGCTGCTCATCCAGCACCGGGCCGGCGACCTGCATGTCGAGCAGTTGCACGTAGCCGGCGATCGCATTGAGCGGCGTGCGCAACTCGTGGCTCATGCTGGCCAGGAAATCGAGCTTCGCCTTGTTCGCGGCTTCCGCGTTGGTGCGAGCGTTGTCCGCTTCGCGGAAGAGCCACGCGTTGTCGACGGCGATCGCGGCGCGGTCGGCGAGGTTCCGCATCAACTCGAGGTCGCGCGTGTCGAAATGGCGGCCCGACTCGGCCATCGCGAGGCTCAGGACGCCCAGCGTGCGTCCGCGCGCCGTGATCGGTACGATCATGACCGACGCGAAGGCGAAGCGACGCAGGTCAGCGAGGTGCGCCTCGGACGTGGCGGCAGCGGCGAGCATCTCATCCGTCACGACCGGCACGAGTTGCGGCTCGCCTGTCTGCAGGACCGTTGCGATCCCGCCCTTGGCGTTCCAGTCGATCGGATGCCGCTCCTGGAACGCCGTCGCGAACGCGACCAACTCGGGGTTCCGGTGGGCGATGCCGAGCCGGGTGAGCGCAGGCGGCCACCCGGTCGAGCGGGGGTCGGTGACGAGATCGACACCGCACCAATCGCAGAGAGCGGGGACCGCCGCGCGCGCGACTTCACGCATCGATGCCGGGACATCGAGAGATGCGGAGAGCAGACGGCTCGCTTCGGCGAGAAACGCGTTGGCGATAGCAGCGCGCTTGGCCTCCGTGATGTCCGTCCAGACCGCGGTCACCCCGCCGTCGCCGCTCGGGTAGGCGCGGATGGCGAGCCAGTGGTCGCCGCCCACCTCGGTCTCGAACGTCACGGTAACACGTTCTTCCATCGTCCGGCGCATCTCGCGTTCGACCAGAGTGCCGCGGGACTGGGGAAAGAAGGTCCAGACGTCCTGTCCTACGAACTCCGCGGCGGTGACGCCCAACTGGCGGAAGTACTGTTGCGCGCGGCGGTTGATGAACGTGATGCGCCAGTTGCGGTCATAGGCGACGAACGCGTCGGTGATGCTTTCCACGATATCGCCAAGGGTGCGCCTGGCCGCATCGGCGTCGTTGGCGGATTCCTGAAGCTGCTCGTTGGACTGCTCGAGCTCTTCGGATAGCGACTGGGCTTCCTCGAACTGCTGTTCCAGCTCCGCGGCGAGCGCGTGGGCTTCCCGTGTCTGCTGCTCCAGCTCGACCGTCCGATCCTGCAACTGGCTGGCGAGCGCCTCGGCGTCCGCCCGCGCGGCTTCCGTGCTCGTCAGCGAATCCCGGACGCGGATCGCCATCCGGCGGATCGCGTCGCCGAGCCGGGTGACTTCATCGTCGTTGGTCTGGGGAACCGGAGTGTCGGTGGAGGCGACGATTCGCTCGGCGACAGCGGTGAGCGACACGATCGGCGACGTGATCCGGCGGCTCAGCAGCCAGCCGGCACCGGCGCCTGTGAGGACGATGATCCCGGCGACCTCCGCCAATTCGAGGAGCAGGGTGCGCATCGGGGCGAGCACCGTATCCGTGGGCTGCTCGATCCAGAACATCCAGGGGGCGCCGGCCACTGCCGATTCCACTGCGACGGCTTCCTTGCCGGTGGATCCGATGACGATGGCGGACTGGCCGAGCGGGTGGTTGGCGGGTGGTGGCGGCCGCCGGCGATCGAGGTCGGTCCAGGCATTCTCGCCCGGGGAGCCGACGAGGATCGTGGCGTGCGGGCCGATGAGGTCGCGGACTGCATTTCCGTTCTGGTTGCTGGTGAATCGCAGGTCAGCCAGGTATCCGACGATGCGCGCGGGGTCGGTGGGTGCGCGGACCGGCGCGATTGCTTGGGAGTACGTGGAGTCACCGCTCGCGAGAAACGGGCTGACGTGTGATGTGGCGGCGATGGGGCCGCCTGCGAGGACGATCTGGCTGGCCCACGCCGACGGAGGGATTGGAGCGCCGCGAGTGGTGTCGATCGCCACCGTCCCATCGGTGCGCAGGAGCTGCAGGCGTGCGCGGGGGGTGGGGTCGCCGGCCCACGCGCTGGCGAGGCGGCGTCGCAAGTCGGGCGGAGCCTGGCCGGTCGTGAGGAACGTCGCGACGGCGGGATCGGAGGCGGCGCTGTCGACCTCCCTGATATAGCGGCGCGCGGATTCCGCGAACAGGAAGCCGAGCGTGAGCGATGTACCCTGGAGCCGCTGGCCGGCAGTGGTGAGGAGCACGTGTTTGACGCGCTGATACGCGCCCCACGCGAACGCGACGACCGTGACGAGCAGCAGCCCGGCGATCAGGAGAGGGAGCTGCCGCTCGATCGAGTGCCAGCGCGTGCCCAGGCGTGCCTTCACCGTCACCCTCGCCTCCCTAACGTCGCGACCCGGCGGAGTCCGCATCCCCGCACGGACGACCCGAACCGCTAATCTAACCCGGGCAAGGGGGGTGCCAATATCCGGGATAACGGCATGGTGCGGGCGCCCGCCGGGGATCCGCGTATTGTTCGGGCCAGCGATGCCAACTACGCGGCGGCTCCCCGGGACAGCCGGGCCAAGGTCTCATCGCGGCAGGGTTTCGGCCAGGGCGCCGAGCCGGGGATCCCGGCCGTCGCCGATCGCGGGGCGACGCCGGGCGCCGTCAAGAGTCCGGTGACCGAGACGACCGGGTATTCGCGGCAACTGCGGATATTCGACGCGACGATGCTGACCGTGGGCGGGATCATCGGCGGCGGCATCTTTCTCAACCCAGCGGTCGTCGCCCAGCGAGTGCATACCGCTTCGCTGATCATCGGCACATGGGTGCTGGGCGGCGTGATCGCGGTGATGGGAGCGCTCTGCTTCGCGGAGCTGGGCGGCCGGCGGCCCGAGGCGGGTGGCGGGTACGTCTATCTCAAGGACGCATTCGGGCCGCTGCCCGCGTTTCTGTATGGCTGGACATTCCTCGTGATCGTGAACACCGGCGGAATGGCGGCCGTCGCGGTGACATTCGCGCGGTACACGACGGACCTCATGCATGCGGGCGGCGCGTGGGTCAAACCGTTGGCCATCGGGTCGATCCTGGTGCTGACCGCCGTCAACTACGTTGGCATCCGCGCGGGCGCCACGACACAGAATATTTTCACGGTCCTGAAGCTGGCGGCGCTGGTGGCGGTGATAGCCGTGGGTGTGGCGGCTGGCGTGGCGGTGCTAGCGCACGGGACGAGTGCGCTCTCGTGGGCGACCGATCGCGCGGCGACGCCGGTCGGGACCGGAGATCTGGTTCGCGTCGTGGGCGTGGCGTTGATCCCCGTGCTGTTCACCTACGGCGGGTGGGCACACGCGAACAACGTGGGCGGCGAGATGCGGGATGCCGAGCGAACGTTACCGCGTGCGATGGCGTATGGGATCGCGATCGTGGTGGCCGTGTACGTGCTCGTGAACATCGCGTACGTGGTCGTGCTGGGGCCGGCCACGCTGGCGGCGAGCACGGCACCGGCGTCGGACACGATGCGGCGGGCGCTGGGTGCGGCCGGCGGGACCATCATCGGGCTCGGCATCGCGGCATCGACATTCGGGTTCGTGAACCTGACCATCCTGTCGGCGCCGCGGATCCTGCAGGCGATGGCGGCGGACGGGCTGTTCTTCCGGCGGGCGGCGATCCTCCATCCGCGGTATCGCACGCCGACGGCGGCGCTGCTCGCCCAGGCCGTGTGGGCGGTCGTGCTCACCGGTTCGGGGAGCTATGGGCAACTTCTCGACTACACCGTGTTCGGCGACTGGATATTTTTCGCGATGATCGTGGCGACCCTGTTCGTGTACCGGTCGCGGGACCGTCGTGAGCCGCCCGCGGTGGCAGGTTACCGCGTACCAGGCTATCCGGGCGTGCCGGCGCTGTTCATCGGCGTGGCGATGTGGGTGGTCGTGAGCAGTGTGCGGTCGAATCCGCCCAACGCGCTGGTCGGTGCGGGGCTCATCGCGCTCGGCGTGCCGGTATTTCTCGCATGGCGTGCGCGGACCGCGCGGGCGGCGGTGCCTGGCCGGTGAGAGAGCGGTGATCAAGGAGAGCCGGTACCTCACGTGGGCCAAGTCGCTGCCGGCCGCCGAGTACAACGTGGCGGGGAGCGGGGCACATCCGGCGACGCGTGCGGAGCTTGGCGATCCGGAGCCGGACGCACCGCTGACCGAGCGGAACGACTATGGGTGGCCGCCGCTCGTGGCGCGTATCGCCAAGCGGTACAGTGTCCCGGAGACATCGGTCGTGGTGGCATCCGGCGCGTCGATGGCGAACCATCTGGCGATCGGAGCGCTCGTGGCACCGGGGGACCATGTGCTGGTCGAGGAACCGGTGTACGATCCGCTGGAGCTGGTGCCGCGATTGTGGGGGGCGACGGTGGAGCGGGTCGCCCGGCGGGAAGCGGACGGCTACCGGCTGGACGTCGATGCGATCGAGGCGCGGCTCGAGCCGACGACGCGGCTGGTCGTGCTCTCCAACCTGCACAACCCGAGTGGAGTCGTGGCGCGCGACGCGGACATCGTGGCGCTCGCCGCGCTGGCCGAGCAATCGGGATTCCACGTGCTCGTGGACGAAGTGTACCGGGAGTGGCTGCACGGCCGGGCGGGCGACGGAGGGCAGTCGGCCGCGGTCTTGTCGCGGCGGATGATCGCGACATCGAGCGTGACCAAAGCGCTGGGGCTGAATGCGCTGCGGATCGGTTGGGTGCTGGGGGAGCCGGCGCTGGCGGACCGGATGCGGCGGTTCATGGGATTGTTCGACAACATCGTCGCGCATCCAAGCGAGCGGCTCGCGGCTCGGGCGTTGGATCGGGCGGATGCGATACTCGACGCGCGGCGGCCGCTGCTGGCGGAGAACCTGCATCGAGTGGAGGCGTGGGTCGCGGCGACGCCGGGAGTGAGTTGGGTCGCGCCGGCGGCTGGGACGATCGCGTGGATCGATCTCGGCATCGGAGACACGACCGAGTTTGCGGCGCGACTGGCGCGCGAGCAGAGCACGCTCGTGGTGCCTGGGTATCTGTTCGATGCGCCTGGGCACATCAGAGTAGCGCTGGGAGTCGAGGGCGGCGTGCTGGCGGAAGGGTTGCGGCGGATCGCGGCGGCGCGGGGCGGGTGATGACGGCGATCATCCGAATGGCGACTGTGGAGGATGGGGAGCAGATCGCCGCGGTTTATGCGCCGTCCGTGACCGCGGCGGTGATCTCATTCGAGGTGGAGCCACCGGGGGCGGCGGAGATGGAGCGGCGGATCACGGAGACCCTGGTGATGCATCCGTGGCTGGTGGCGGAGCGCGACGGAGAGGTGGCCGGTTATGCGCGGGCGGGGCGGTTCAAAGAGCGCGCCGCGTATCAATGGTCGGTCGAGACGTCCGTGTACATCCGCGCGACCGCGCACCGGAGCGGGTTGGGGCGCGCGCTCTATGGAGTGCTGTTCGACCTGTTGGTGCTGCAGGGGTTTTACCGGGCGTATGCCGGCGTGACGCTACCCAATCCGGCGAGTGTGGGGCTGCACGAGTCGCTGGGGTTCACGCCGGTCGGCGTGTACCGGGCGGCGGGATACAAGTTCGGCGCGTGGCACGACGTGGGGTGGTGGGAGCGGGGACTGCAGCCGCTGGTGGCGGATCCGCCGGCGCCGCGGCCGATCACGGCGATCGTGGGGACGGCGGGGTATGAGCGGGCGATGCGGGGCGGGGTACTACTATAGGAAGAGAAAGGAGAGAGGAGAAAGGAGACGAGTGCCGGTCGCGACCGGCCCCTACGAGGGATGGATTCGTGCGATGCCGATGGTTGCGGCCGTCACCCAACATCGTGCGAAAGAGCATTTCCAGAAGAGCCGGATCGCGGGCGGCGCGCGCAGCGACTTCATCCGAGCGACCGATGGAGCGGCGATCTCCGCCGGCGAGCGTTGCGACGGCGCGAGCGGCGCGAGCGTGACCGGATCGTGTTACGAATGTGCTACCAGGAGATTTTCCCACAGCCAATGATTGGGATTGACGGCCCGGTGTACAAGAGCCGTTCAGTCTCGAGACTGCGCTACCTGTAGCGAGCGCGACCGACCGTGCGCGGAATGCTGTAGCACGAGCAGTTATTCGCGACGTCGCGATTGCGTCACAGGCTGGGGCCGATTGTGATGGCAGCCTCCGCGATGCTTACACTGTTAGATTGTCCTGCTCCCACACCCGTCGCCTTCCACCGAGCGCTCACATGAACCCCCCGCATAACGACGACTACCTGCACACACAGCTTCACGAGTATGAGGCCGAGGAACCCGCGCCCGCGCATCATCTGCCCTTCGACCGCATCTCGCCCGCGGAGCCAGGGGCCGGCGTGGCTGGCGAATTCGGCGAATACATGCCGCAAGCGGATCTTGCTGGCACGGCTGCCGACACCGGTGGCGAAACGCCAGCGAGTGATCCTGCAGCCGATGGTGATGACGAGGACGCGCGCGTCGCGCACCCGGACGACGTGGAAGTGCATCGTGCGGTGGCGGACGAGACGCAGGGGTATGGGGCGGCGCGGGACGAGCACGCGAGCGGTTTGGAGGAGCAGGAGGGGGAGCCAGGGGAGAGACACGCGCGCGAGGGGCAGGCGGCCGACGTCGAGGTGGCTCGCCCAGTCGTGAACGAGACGCACGCGCATGGTGTGGATCTCTACGAGGAGCCGGCAGGCGATGCGGAAGTGCACGACGCGGCGGTGAGCGAGTGGCGGGTGGACGAGACATCGGTGGCCGAAGCCGACGTGGCTGGCGATGTGTACGGGTACGAGAAACCCGCGACCGATATGGACGAGCCCGAACTGGCGGCGAGTGACATGCACGCACACAGCAAACCGGTGGCCGATGCGGACGTCGATGAGGACACGCACGAAGCGCACGCGGCCGACGAACAACACTACGAAGGCGAAGAGCACAGGGACGAAGAGCACAAGGGCGAAGAGCACAAGGGCGAAGAGCACAAGGGCGAAGAGCACAGGGGCGAAGAGCCGCTGCACGAGGAGCACATGCACACAGATCACACAGCAAATCACACATATGAAGGGCACGCGCACGACGAGCCTGCCCTTCCGGATCATCAGGACGTTGCCGGCGTTGATGCCGAGCAGTACGTGGAGAGCGAGGACGAGGAGCAGGCTGCAGTCTGGATGCAGGCTGGGCCGCCCGATGCCATGATGGAGGAGAGTGACGTGATGGTCGCTGCACATACTGCGCACGACACGCCGCACGATGATGCGACGGGTGCGGGCGAAGCACTTGGCGCCAACGGCGCCGCAACAGCGGAGCAGGCGATGTCGATGGCATCCGCGCACACGGCGGTTCGTCCACCGGTGACGGAGCACGTGTCGTCGGCCGGCGATGCGCGCGGGATGCTCGAAGGCGTTGCGCAGAGCCTCCGGACGCTGGCGGGCCGCGATACGAACGGCGAAGGGATCGCCATCTTCCCGCGTGGTGTCGACGTTCTGGAAGTCCGGATGCACATCTCGCGGGATCGGGACATCGATCTCAACTTCCGCGTAGCCGGGCCGACGGCTTCAGCCACCAGTATCTGACGGCACCCCCCGCGGCTGACGGATCACACGCCGATCCAGCATCGGCGGGGGGAGAGGCGCAGGTCTTTCCCGGGGTAGCGGTGTCTGCCTACCCCGGCGATGCGGCTGTGCGTGAATGGTCGGTCACGAGTCCGTACCGGTTTCTCGTCTATCCGATGGGTGGCGCGCGAGATCAGAATGCGGTGAGGACTTGGCGCGGGCGGGCGCTCGGGTTACGAGGGATGGGGTGGGGGCTCGCGGTATTGTACAAGCCGCGCATCGACGGCAGTGCGCGGCGGACGCGTGATCCCAGCGTCCTGCTCACGCGGTCGCACGGTGCGAGCGATGGGTACGACGCCGTCGCGCAGTGGCGGTTCGACCGGATGCCGGCCGGCGGTACGTGCTTCCTCGATGCCACACCGTTTGCACTCGGCGCCTACGCCCATGGACCGCGTGCTCACCGGGCCGCCGGATGGCTCGACTACTATAAAGGTTGGGTCGGGGCGGTGATCGACAGCGGCATCGTGCAGCCTGGCACGTGCTGCGATCCGGCCGACGCGCCACAACTCGCGACGGCGCTGCAGGAGGTGTACCGCGAGCGCCGGCGGCCGCCGAACCGGCAGTCGTTCTGGATGGCGGCGGCGCGGCCGCGGGTGAATGGGGTGGAGCATGCGCAGGCGGGTGGCGCCGGCGCGGAGTATCGCACCGAAGTCTGGGAGACGGGGCCGGCCGTGACGCGCCGGACATTCGGAGGCGTCCGGCTCGCGGTCTCTGTCTATTCGGCTACCACGGCCGATCCATCGTTCGATCCATCGCTCATCGAGCCGGCATCACTCGTCTCGATGCTGCGGCCCGGCGTAGCGGCGAGCGTATCGTCGGTGCTGGGGGAAGCGCCCGCGAGTTCCGTGGTATCGGACGCACGCGTCTTGATGGAGGCGTGTCTGGCGGCGTTGGGACTGGCGGGTCTCGGCGGAGGAAACCCTTTTCCGTACGGGATCGCCGACGTCGAGATCCAACTGACCGAGCGCGATGGCGCGGTGCACGCGAGCATACGCGTGTCCGGCAGCAAGGGGTCCCGGCAGACACAATAGAAAGGAGATGGGAGAAAGGAGGAAGGAGAAAATACGAGGCGTCGTGGTATACTGAAGCCATGGCGGGTGTCATTAAGACGCGCACTCCGGTTCGTGCGCTCGTGCTGATCGATGCGGCGCAGGCGGTCCCGCTCTGGCGGCAGATCTACGAGCAGATCCGTGGAGCGATCGCCAGTGGGCGGCTGGCTGCAGGCGCGAGGTTGCCGGCATCGCGCGCGCTCGCGGCCGATCTTGTCGTCTCGCGCAACTCCGTGACAGCCGCGTACGCACAGCTCCGTGCCGAGGGGTACCTCGTCCAGCGGGGGCGGGTGGGGACATTTGTGGCGTCGCTCGAATCAGACCGGGTGGAGATGACCGCGCGGCCGCCCCGGCCGCCCCGGGCGCGCAAGGTGGCGCAAGTTGTGGCGGGACGGAGGCCGTTGTCGCGGGTGGCGGCGATGGCGTTAGCGGCTGCGGAGCGATTGCCGCCGGCGCATCGTGGGTCGCCCGTGCCGTTCCGGATCGGGGATCCGGCGATCGACGTCTTTCCGGTGCGCGTGTGGAGCCGGCTGGTCGCGCGGAGCTGGCGGAGCGGGCGAGTGCCGCTCGGCTATCTGGATCCGGCGGGTGCGCGGCCGTTGCGGGAGGCGATTGCCGAGTATCTGATCGGATCGCGGGGCGTGCGGTGCGAGTGGCAGCAAGTGTTCATCGTGAGCGGGACCCAGCAGGCCGTGGACGTGGCCATCCGGCTCGTGCTATCGCCGGGCGACGTCGTGTGGATCGAGGATCCGTGCTATTCGGGGGCGCGGTCGGCGATCGATTCGTCCGCCGTGACCGCGGTCAGCGTGCCGGTCGATAGCGAGGGGATCTCGGTCGACGAGGGGCTTCGTATCGATCCCAAGGCGCGGGGCGTGTACGTCACCCCATCGCATCAGTTTCCGCTCGGCGCGGTTATGAGTGTGTCGCGGCGGATGGCGCTGCTCGGTTGGGCAGCGAGTGCCGATGCGTGGATCATCGAAGATGACTACGACAGCGAGTTCCGGTATGCGAGCCGGCCGTTGCCATCGTTGCAGGGACTGGACGAGCAGGGCCGGGTGATCTACGTCGGTACCTTCAGCAAGACCCTATTCCCGGGATTGCGTGTGGGGTATCTGGTGAGTCCGCCGGGGCTCGTGGATGCGTTTCAGGCGGCGTTCGCGCTTGGGGGACGGTATGCGTCCGCGGATGCGCAACTCGTGGTGACCGAGTTCATCACCGAGGGTCATTTCGAGCGGCATCTGCGGCGGATGCGTGCGTTGTATGCGGCGCGGCAGGCGGCGTTGCTCACGTATGTGCAGGACCATCTGTCCGAGTGGCTCGACGTGTCGCCGAGTGCCGCGGGGCTGCATCTGATCGGGTGGATCCGCGATCGGAGCAGCAGCGCGGCCGGGATCATCGAGCGGGCGGCGGGTGTGGGCGTCGAGTTGCGGGCGCTGTCGCACTATACCCAGCGGATTCCGAAGCGGGATGCGATCCTGCTGGGGTATGCGGCGTTCGCGCCCGCGGCGATGGAAGCGGCGGCCCGGCGGCTGGGTGTGGCGTTGGGAGCCGGACGAGGCGCGGGCCGTGGGCGCGGGGGGAGGGTGGTCCCCCGGTAAACTGGCACCATCGAAAAGGCGCACTCTGGTACTGGCGGCGGGTCCAACGCCGGCGGATCGTACAGGAGAGCCATTGGCGGTTGCGCACCGGACATTCAATCCTGCCGTCACATGCCATCGGGGATGAGTCTCATGGGATCCGCGCTCGGGTTGGCGAGCGAGCCTCACGGGTATCGCCGGGTCGATCCGTTGTTTGCCAGCCGGATGCTGGCCATCACCGACGTCACGTGTAGCTGTCCGCGGTCGCCTGCGGGGGCGTTGCGGGAGTCGGGGGCATATCAGCTCGTCTTCGTGCGGCGGGGCGTCTTCGTGAAGCACGGCACGGCGAGCCAGCGTGCGGACGTGGCGGCGGAGCCGGCGCACGTGTTGCTGCTGAATCGTGGGGAGCCGTATCGCGTGAGTCATCCGTCGAGCCGGGGAGATGCGTGCACGGCGGTGGCCTACGAGAGCGCGGCGATCCTGGCGGTGGCGAAGGCGTGTGGAGCGCCGGAGCGCATAGCGCATCGCGGGCCATTTCCGGCGGGGAGTGCGGTGGTTCCTCCGTCGGCGATCCTGCGACTGCATCGTCTTCGGCAGTGGCTTCGTGTGCCGAGGGCGGGCGTCACGACTGGGGACGTGGATGCGGAGGGGTTGGAGTTGTTGCGGCTGGTGCTGGCCGAGGCGTGGCGTCAGTACCGGACGGGGGTTGGCGAGCGTGGCGCCGAGGCGGATCGTGACGAGGCGGCGGGGCGGCCGGATATCGTGGAGACCGTGAAGCAGGCACTCGCACGATATCCGGCGGCTGCGACGTCACTCGAGGATCTGGCGACCTACATCGGCATGTCGCCGTCGCATCTGGCGCGGGTATTCAGCCGGGGGGCGGGGCTGCCCGTTCATCAGTACTTGTTGCGGCTCCGGCTTGGGACGGCGCTCGAGCGGATGAGCGATCCGTCGGTGCGGATGGGCGCGATCGCGCTGGACAGCGGGTTCTCGAGTGCGAGTCATTTCACGAATGCGTTTCACAAGACATTCGGAGTGACCCCGACGCAGTGGCGGGCATCGCTTGCGGTGCGCCGGACGGCGTAGGCGTAACCGATCACGCTGGGTGGACGGAGACCCCGGGTTGCATTTGTATCTCATATGAGATACATTTGTACTGCCATCATTTTCGACCCCATTCCATTCGCGTGCCGGAGCCCTCGTGGCAAAATCCCACTCAGCGTCGAGAAAACGACGTGTCAAGCCTGCCATGACAGGCCGGAAGAGCGCCATGATTCGGGCGCGCGTAGACCCCGCATTGAAGGAGCGAGCCGAGGCGACCTTCACCGAAGTCGGATTGTCAGCCAGTACCGCCATTACGCTGTTCTATACCCAAGTCGTACGCCATCACGGTTTGCCGTTCGACGTGGAAGCGCGACCGGGCGGCCGCGCCTCGGTCAAGCCCACCGCCTGGAGCGTATTGCGGCAGCGGTCCGGAACGGTTGTCGCTCCACCCGATTGGGCGAGCGAGCACGATCATTACGTGCACGGCGTTCGCAAGCGTGGGTCGCAGCGATCGGGAGCGGCATAGGCGCGCGCGTTAAGAGGCCGGGTCCGGCCCGCGGTCATGCCAAAGAGAGCGCCCATCGACGCCGCAGGCACCCCAGCACCGCACGCAGGGGAGCGGCTTCTGGTCGATACGTTCTATGTGCAGGCAGTGCTCAACCCCGACGATGCTTACCACGCGCGCGCACTCGCGCTCGCGCCCCGAGTCGAGGCGGCAATCGAGACCGTGATCACCGAGGCCGTGTTGATGGAGATCGGCGACGCCCTCAGCGACAAAGATCGGGCGGCGGCGGCCGATTTCATCCGGGCCTGCTACGAGACACCCAATATGACCGTCGTCCCGGTTACGACCACGTTGCTTTCCCGTGCCATCGACCGCTACCAGGGCAGACCGGACAAAACGTGGGGCCTGACGGATTGCCTCTCGTTCGTCGTGATGGAAGACCTCGGGATCACCCTGGCTGCTACCGGGGACCGTCACTTTCGGCAAGCTGGCTTTGACGCGCTACTCGCTGCTGAGTGATCAACCACCCTGGTGGTCAGGCCGGAGCAGGCGCTCGGGTCAGACTCGAGAGCGACACGCGCTGGCGGGTGTCCGGTCCGAAGTTGGCGGGGTCGAGCCAGGTCTCGAAAGCGGCGCGAAGGCGGGGCCAGTCGCGATCGATGATCGCGTACCATGCCGAGTCGCGGTTGCGGCCTTTGGCGATGACGGCTTGCCGGAACGTACCCTCGTACTGGAATCCGAAACGCTCCGCGGCGCGGCGTGACGGAGCGTTGAGAGCGTCGCATTTCCATTCGAGGCGGCGGTAGCCGAATGAGAAGGCGTGGGCCGCGAGGAGGAAGAGGGCTTCGGTGCTGACGCGAGTGCGTTGGAGAGCGGGGGAGTAGGCGAGGTGACCGAGCTCGATCGTGCCGTTGGGCGGATCGATGCGCAGGTAACTCAGGACGCCGAGGGCGCGGTTGGTGGCGCGATCGACGATGGCATAGAAAGAGGGGTCGCGGCTCGTGGCTCGATCGGCGGCCCACGTGGTGTATTGCGCCTCTGATTCGAACGGGCCGTAGGCGAGGTACGTCCACATCGCGCCGGTGATGTCTTCGGCGTACGCGGCGAAGAGCGAGGCGGCGTGGCGGGTGACGTCGAGCGGTTCGACGCGGGAGTAGCGGCCATCGATCGGAGCCGGCTCGGGGAAGGGAGGGGGTTGCCAGTTGGGGACGGAGTGGCCGATGGGTTGGCCGAGCGAATTGATGACTGGCGGCTGGGTCGAGAGAGGAGGCACGGCGTCGCTCTGGTGTGGTGAGTGCTCGCGTGCAATGTAGAGAAGCAGTGGTGGCGGGTTGTAGAACAGCGCAAGAATCTGTCAGACTTCTGAAGGCGGCTCTTTGGTACGGACCCCAACCGAGAGTATTGCATGTCCAAGAAGGGCCGAGTGAAGTCAGCCGGCATCGTCGGTGGGATGGGACCTGAGTCGACGATCGATTATTATCGGCGGATCATCCGGGCGTATGCGGCACAGCGCGAGGGCAGCGGGCCATCGCTTCTCATTGCCAGCGTCGACACCAAGGCGACGTTGGCGATCGCGGCGGCGGACGACCGGCCGAAGTTCGTGGAGCTATTGAGCGGTGCGGTGGAGATGTTGACGGCCGGCGGGGCGGATTTCGCGGTGTTGTCGGCGAACACACCGCACATCGTCTTCGACGAAGTGCGGGCGCGGTCGAAGATACCGATGATCTCGATAGTCGAGGTGGCGGCTCAGGCGGCTCGTGCGCGGGGGCTCAAGCGGCTTGGCTTGATTGGGACGCGGTATACGATGCGGGGCGAGTTCTATAGGCGAGTGTTCACGCCAGCGGGCATCGAGCTGGTGGCGCCGAGTGAGGCGGATCAGGAGTACGTACACACGAAATACGTGGGGGAGCTGGTGCCAGGAGTGTTTCTGAGCGCGACGCACGACGGGCTGGTGTCGGTCGTGGACCGGCTTCGGCGGGAGGAGGGGATCGACGGGATCATCCTGGGCGGGACGGAGTTGGCGCTGATATTGACCGAGGCCACGATTGCCGGGATCCCGGTGCTGGATACGGCGGGGTTGCATGTGGAGGCGATCGTGAGCGAGCTGCTGGCGTAGGCGGAGGCGCAGGCGCGGCAAGGGGCGCGGGACTGGATCGCCCTTTGTGCTCTTACTGTCCCGGCGGGTGAATGAGCGAGAGAGTGGGGAAGTAGCTGCGGTAACGCGCAGGATCTCGGGTCAGCAGCGCGTGACCGCGGACCGCCCACCGCAACAGCATCATCGCTGGAACCCGATTCGGTCTCGCGAGAAGTGTCCGCGCGGGAGAGCTGCTGGTCTGGGATCGTAGGGTTGCTAAGTTGCCCTGAATGCCATTCATCGATCTTGCGCTCTCGCGGCGATTGGAGCGGGCGGAGGGGCAGGCGTGCCGGGCATTCGCCGAGGCGCGCAGCCGGCTCGATCCGGCGAGTGGGGCCACGTCAATGGAGTGCGCGGGTGCGTACGCCATCTTTGACGGTATCGACTCGCCTGTCACCCAGACATTCGGGTTAGGTCTGTTCGAAGAGGCGACGCCGGCGGCGTTGGGTCAGATCGAGCGGTTCTTCGTGGACCGGGGCGCGAAAGTGCAGCACGAAGTGAGCCCGCTGGCCGGCGTCGTGACCGCCGACCGGTTGTGCGGCCGAGGGTACCGGCCTATCGAGATGAGCAGCGTGCTATTTCGTGGCGTCGAGGCGCCGGAGCGGTCCGATCGCGGCGTCGTGGTGCGGGTGGCTGGCGCAGAGGACGCGGCGCTCTGGGCGGATGTCAACATTCGGGGGTGGGCGCATGGTCACCCTGAACTGACGGAGTTCCTAGAGGAAGTCGGGGCGCTCATGACCGCGCGGGCGCAGACCGTGTGTTTCATCGCGGAATCCGGCGGGCAGGCCGGTGCCGCGGGCGCGCTGTTCGTGCATGACGGCGTCGCGCTATTTGCCGGGGCGGCGACGGTGCCGGAGTGGCGCCACCGCGGGTTGCAGTCCGCGCTCATGCGGGAGCGGATGCTGTATGCCTACGAGCACGGGTGCGATCTGGCGATGATGGTGGCGGAAGTCGGCAGCCAGTCGCAGCGGAACGCGGAGCGTGCCGGGTTTGCCATCGCGTATACGCGGACGAAATGGGGAGCGGCGCTTCGCGGCCGCTAGAGAGGAGACGTACGGAGAGGAGAGAGGAGACGTGGCGCATCTTCCTCGACTACGCGACAGCTCGATATCGGGGTACACGAATCTTTCGTTCCAACAGGCGCGCTTGAGCGATGTCGTACGAGTTCTGCATCCGCAGCAGGGTGTCCATCCTGACCCCGAATGCTTTTTCGATGCGGAGCGCCATTTCGCCGGACAGGTTGGCGTGACCGTTCAGCAGGGTCGATAGTGCGGGCCGAGATACCCTCAGGGCGGCCGCTGCAACAGTGACGGATAGGCCAAGCGGCTCGAGGATCTCGGTCCGGATGAAATCGCCCGGGTGAGGCGGGTTAACCATGCGCATGGGCTATTCCCTGATATCGGTGCTTGAGGTCTTTGTGCCGAGTGCTCCCAATGGTCACGTGTTAAGTGTAGCCTAACGGGCTACATTCGGCAAGACAGCTTGAGCCGCTGTGTCGGTGGTGCACCGCTGGCATGAGTGGCATGCTATGGTGGGGGCCGTTCTCGAACGGCCCCCGCTGACCTCCTTCGCTTGTATCCGTCGTGCGACTGGTAACGGCCTGGTGACGCTAGAGGTACGCCCCGCGGGCTCGATGCATTCAGGAAATACTTAATAGCGCCATCGCTCGCCGCCAGACTATCGCCCTGATGGTGAAGAATGCAACAATGATGAACCATGTTGGGCGGCCGAGCTTTGGCAAGGCGCTCATGATGCGGCCGGTGCTATTGACGGACGGCTCCATATTGATGCTGGTGGTCGGGCACACGCGGACACCGTGTGGCCGCATCATCCAGCGCAGTTACCGTGGTATGGCGGTGCGCGAGTACTACGAGCGCGCGTCGTCGGCCCGCGATACCACGGGCCTTCCGTCGTGCAAGACGGATGCGGGCCGGGTCGTGTACGGAGGTGGCGGTATCTGGCCTGATGTCACGTTGGCGGCGGAGCCGCCGGTGCCGGTCTGGCTCGATCGGGTGCGGACCGATGCGCTGCCGTTGCAGTGGATCGGCGGGTATCTGGACGCGCATCGGGCGAGCTACGATTCATTGGCCAGCTTTGTTGCGGCGCCGGCGATGCCGGATTCCGCGGTAGCGAGTTTCCGGTTGTTTGCGGGTGCGCGGGGCGATTCGATCCCCGAGGGTATGGCGGCCGATCGCATCGTGCAGCGTGTGCTGGCGTTGGAGCTGGGTGGAGCGCGCTGGGGGCCGGCTGGGTACTATCGGGTGGCGAGCGTGCTGGATCCGGAGATCACGGCGGCGGTGGCGGCGTTCGATCGGGGGACAGGAGCCGGGCGCTGACGGTGCGGTGTCACCCACTCATGTGCTCGCGCACATTTTCGGCGCGGCCTTATGCCAGGGGCTGACGAGGTGAAGGATCCCGAACGGTTCGGGGCTGAGGTTCGGGAGAGGTTATCGATCGGGGCGACCACTCTCCACCGCCGGGGTTGGGCGGTATGCCTGCTCGCCGGTGCGGTCCAATTGATCGCCGTCTTCCGAGCGCTTTTCTCAGGGCCAGCGCTGGCAACCACCCGGCTATTTCTCTCCACGCTCATCTTTTTCGGGCTAGTGATGGCAATGATATTGAGAATGGCGTGGGAGGTCTGGCATCTTGCTGACGTTTGGCTGCTGGCCACCGCAATCGAAGTGCAACGGGAATGGAGTACAGTGCGGATACCACTGACCCGTATCAGGCGTATCGACGGTCCACGATGGTGGACGGCTGCCATCCGTTTGCGTTTCGATCCGGCGAGCGGTGGCTTACGGCAGGTCACGTTCCTCCAGCGTGGCAACTGTGGAGGCCTCTTTCCCGGACTGAGCAACGACGCAAGGGCCACGTTGGCGCGACGTGTAGCCGAAGCAACTGCGCCCTCAGGTGCTCCACGAGAATGATCGCATGGGAGGACGGTTCCGCAGCACCGTGCTCAACGCGCCAAGCGCGTCTCCAAGCGTATCTCGATGATGGCTTGTTCATCGGGGCTGAGTTGTAGAAAGTTGGCTGTGGACCCCACGGTCCATCCGGCCTCTTCCAGTTGCTTGCGTTTGGCTGCGGTCATCTTGACAGGGTCTTTGCCGGCATTTGGCATTGCGCGTATTCGGTCAGGGTTGGTCGTACATCGGCGGTCGCTGCTGACACGATGTGAGCGCCATCGGTGTTGGCGCCGTATCGGCATGGCGCGATCAGGCAGCGTGGCGTTGAAGGCCATAGTCGCGTCAGAATGATGGCGCTCGATGCCGGCATGAGCCCCATGTTCCCGTGAATGCCCGCTGCGAGCCCCATTCCGTCGAGGTATATTCTTATCCGATGGCGCACTTCCTCCCGCCTGGTTCGCAGTCCGCATTCTGCCGCGATCCGCAGTTGCATGGCTGAACCTCGCCATCTCGAGCACGCGCCAATCGCCGAGGCGATGGTCGATTTTCAGACCACGTTGCCTGACACATTTGACATGGGCCGATTCCAGGCATTGGCCGAGGCGCTCCATGACCGGTATCCCGTGGTGGAGCAGCAAACTCAACATCAAGCCTTCCTCCGCATCGGACTTGGCGTATCAGCGGCCGATGTTAAAGAGCCACAGTTACGGGGTTACGTGTTCAGATCGGCCGACCGCCTCACCATCGCTCAGTTCCGGCGTGATGGCTTCACGTTCAATCGGCTGCGCCCTTATACCAGTTGGGACGAGCTTCGGCCCGAAGCACTGCGGCTGTGGGAACTGTACCGCAAAACGGCCGACCCGCCGCCGTGCACGCGTCTCAGCCTGCGATACATCAATCAGATAGAAATTCCCATCCCGGGAGCGGATTTGACCGACTATTTCATTCTGCTACCGGGGTTTCCCGCCGATATTTCCACTCCCATGACGGAATTTCTGACCCGCATCGTCCTCGTCGATCCGGAATTGAACGCCGGGGCGACTGTCGTTCTCGCGTCGCAAGTTGGCCCGAATCCAAATCTCGCCGTCATCATTCTCGACATTGACGCATACCGCCAAGTACCGGACGGTATAGTGCACGACCGTGTTCCCCAGGCCTTCTCGGACTTGCGAGCCCTCAAGAACCGGATCTTCTTCGGTAGTGTCACCGAGACGACTCTGAGGCGCTATCAATGACCGTGTTCGCACCAGACATTCCGGGCTCGATGTGGAACGCCGACAGCGCGGTGAATTCCGAAACCCACGGTCTCTACAATCGCCTGCGTAGCGCCCTGGCCACAGCGCGTGACGCGACCGGCCGCTGGACCGACCTGATTGCATCACTCGATAACGCCTGTATGGACGCCGCAACCACCGACTGGGACGGGGCTGGTGGTCATGCCATCCTTGCTGGCTCGTACAAACAGGCGCAGGTGTTCCTCGAATTGCTGCCTGCGGCGTTCCCAGCCCCACTGATCGGTGTGGATGCTGATGGCGAGGTCACGTTGGAGTGGATTCGCGGAGCGCACGCGGCGTTCAGCGTGAGCATCTCAGCTGCCGGCGATCTGACGTATGCAGGTCTATTTGGCCCGGCCCGCGCCCGTGGCAAGGAGCCGCTCGGCACGCAACTACCGCGCGCCATCATAGCAAACCTCCAGCGGCTCAGCGCGTTAGGGTGACCGCGGCAGTTGACACCATTGCGGCGACGCCCGACGAGCCCCTAGCTCGGTTCCTCACCCAGAGCAGCCACTGGCACAAGGAACGGCACCAGGTCAGCAGTAGCGCCTTTCTGCCTTCGCGGCTCGCGACGGGACTTTCGGTCTTTCGGACTACGGGTCTGGACGCGCGTGCGGTGTGGGCGCTCGGCGACCTGCACGTCGTTCCGTCACCAGTGCGTCGTGTGCGCGGCGCGGCCACGGTGATTGCCTCAGTTGTAACCACTGCAGGACTCACGCTCGTGCGAGATGATGTTCCGCCTCGCCATGCTGAAATCCGCAACTGGCCAGAGGAAAAGGAGGCACGAAAGCAGTGCGCGCTGGAGCTCGCAGCCTCGGCCTCGCTCACACTCCGTGACGCGACATAGGGCGTGCCTTTGGACGCATGCAGGCACAAACTGCGGCGCCACGTGGAAAGTGACGTGTTGCCAGTGGACAAGATCACACGCGCCGGCTCGTTTGGCCAACACGGTAATTGGCCAGATTGTTGAGTATACGGCCACCTCACCGTGCGGTTACACGGCGTATGCGACGGTTACAACTTAGCCATCGCAACCGCGTCAGTTCGCGGTTCCGGCGCGCCGGCGGGTTGCCTGGCCAACGTGGCGTGTGGCGTGTGGCGTCATTCGAACACCGGATTCCTCTGACGTTACTTGCGCATTCCCAGCTATAGCAGCACACTAGAGGCCGCTGCAATCCCTGGAGTGCCGGTGTTTGGACCGTCTTTGCGGGCGTGTGTCCTCTGTACCCGCACTCTGGTAGCTAGCGTCGCCTGTTCGAGTGCCGTCACGCCCGGTCTTGAGCCTAGTGACGTCGCGTGCGCGTGGGCGGTGACGCGGTGAGGACGCGTCGCGCGGCCGCGGCCGCGGTGCTCATCGCGCTTGGTGTCATGGCTGCCGGCTGCGCCGATGTCAGGAGAACGCTCAGCGGCATGTGGGCGCTGTCGACTGCCTTGCAGGCGCAGTTTCAACAGCCCTTCGTCGTGACACGGACCACGAACGGCGCATTGATACTGTCGGCGCAGGCCCCGGAGGGCGAGGCGGAGAAAGTGACGCCGGGGATGGGTCGGGAGCGGGCGTTGCTGATCGCGAAGTTCGCGCGGGCGCATTACACCGATACGATTGGACTACAGGCGATCACGGTAGTCTTCACGACACGGACCGACGTCGGGGTGCTGCACATACAGCACAGCTATCCGGGCGGATCGTGGTCCCTCAGCTCGCTCGATGCGGAGCCGGACCCGGAGGCTGCGGACAGGGGGGCCAGTCCGTGATAGACCGTTGACCAGGGACGGGTGCCTGTCATCAGGCGTTGGCGCTCGCGACGGATCGCCACCTCGTGTCGCGTAGCGTCTCCGGGACCAACGAAACTGAAGGCCCGTACGCGGCGGCGTGGCGCGCCTATCGGAGAGCGGGATGGATCATTTTTTTGCTCCTCGCCGGCATCCCGATCGGTGTGTTCCCCATCGCGGGGCTCCTTCGCCACTGGTTCACGATCCCTCTATCGTTAGCGGACTTGTCACGTTTCTGGCTCCTGGTGATGGTCATCGCCGTGTTCTGGGAAAATCAGTGGCGTTGTCCCCGGTGTGGCAAAAAGTTCAATGTGCCCGTCGGCCGCCGCCGAGGATTACTTGAATCCAAGTGTCCGCATTGCTGGTTGCCCAAGTGGGCAGAGTGGGATCCCCGCAAACGGTGGCGGGATCTCTGACGTCGGGAAGCATCGGGCGGTATCGGACGCACACCGCGTACCCCGAGGAGTGGTGGGCGAGTCCCGCCAAAGCAGTCCTCTGGGGAGACTCAATAGTGAGTGGCCGGTCAACACGGTGGGGGGCGCGTCCGGCTCACCGCGAGAGGCGATGCGAGGTGACGGAACTCTTCAATAGGCTACGATGCCCGACCGGTGCATTCCGCACGGGGCTCGGTGTGAATGACATCCCGTCCAATCGCGGTCGGCTCCGGATCCCACATCGATCACCGTTACCTGTGGCCAATCGGATCGTTCGATTTATCGCCAGCGGACTGTGAAGTATCCCACACGCGCCGAGTCCGGATATTGCCGGTCAAGGGCCCGAAGCAGCTCCGGGTCGACCTCCGAGAATCGAAACTGCCGATTCACGGCCACGACGCCGACTTGGTGGGCGTCGACGACCCTCAAGACGGACTGCGCATCGGTTGGCGGGTCGTTCAGGAACTCATAGGTGGTTCGCGTCGGGTTATCGAGACCGGCGAGAAAATACGCCTCGGGACAGTCGGGCGTGCAGAATGTGTCGTTGCTCGTGGCGTGGGCGCGGAGTGTGTGCACGAGGTTCGTGTAGATGGTGCTATCCTCCGGGCTGACGCGGATCCCTCCACGGGGGACCGCCAGCAACGAATTGGGTTTCGGATCCAATCCGGATGCCAACGAGCGGAAGGCGCGCGTGTTCAACCGTCCGACCCCAAAGCACAGCAAGAACGCCAGGAGGACACCGCCCACAGTTGCAGGGACTCGGCGGCTCAGCCCAGCGAGCACCGCGATGCCGGCGAGCACCGCGAGGGGAGCGACGTAGCAGAAGTAGATCGTCGCGGCAAATGGAAATTGTACGAGGCTGAAGAACACGGCGGCGAACACCACCATGACGGCTCGCTGGCGGTCGAGCGCCCGGCGCGTGGTGTGCTGTGTGCGCAGGAGCAGTACCGCCGCGGCACAGGCCGCGATGGGGACGGTCGTCCGTGCCGCATCAATGAGGCTCGCGTACACGACCCCGGTACCCGACAGCAGAAGCACTGCCGCGGCCACCGGTATCGTGGCCCACGCCAACACACGCTGGGTGTGTCCGTGCGCTATGGACGTAATCCATAACCCCGCGGCGATCGGCAGCGCTCTTGCCGCTGCCCAGAAGCCAGGCGGTGCCAGCGTCGCCGACACCAGGCGGCGCACTGGCGATACGAAGACCCCGGTCATCAGCGACCCAACGGCGTGGGTCGCTACGTATGGTACGAGAAACAGAACGACAGGAACAACGATACCCAGCGCAAACGCACACAGGTCGCGCCCTAGTGGCCGCCACTCGAGTCCTTCGGATCGCGTTCCCGCCACCGCGACAACGACGCTCGTGGCGGCCACGGGGACCACGAGCTGCAGCACGATCCCCTCACCGATATTGTGCCACAGGAGCACGAGCAGGCCCAGAGACAACGCGATTGCCGCCAACGCCGCGGCTCCCGCCCGTATCCAGCGTCGTGATCGCAGGCTGGGACTTTCGCCCTGCCACCTGCCGCCGGCATCGAGACTGCGCCAGTACAGAAACACCGCGACCGCGACGATGAAGTAAATGCCCACGATCTTGACGAGGACCGACACGCCGGCGAACACGCCGGCCACCGTGAGCCACCGGCGTGTTTTCATCTCGAGGTACCGGATCACGGCCCATGTGCCGGCGGTTGTGAAGAACAGGTTGTACCAGGTCGGCATGGACGCCGAGTAGTTCGGTACACTCCATGCGACCGCGACTGCGGTTGCCAGGGCGGCGCCTACGGGGGGGATGAACCGAGCGGCGATGGCATAGAACACTGGTACCCACAGTGCAAACGCCACCAGGAGGGCGAATCGGAGCGTGACGAGCGACTGGCCGCCGATGGCGAATGCTACGGCGTGGTAGGCGGTGAGCAAGCCGGTGTACGCATCACCGAAGTCGCGATGCGGGATTTGGCCGGCGAGGAGGCGCTGCGCGCTTTGTGCCAACAGGCCTTCGTCATGCGGGGTCCAGTCGCGGGTGATTCTGGATCCGACGTAGGCCACGCTCGCGATCCACACCCCGACCATCAGGGCGCGCGACGGCAGCAGGTCTGCCCGCCGCCGATTGCGCGTCTGCGGCAACGCCTCCGCGCCGGCGGTCATGGCGCGGCCAACTCCTGGCTATTCCGTAACTCCCGACCTTGCTCTAGCGAGTCGAGCGGCGCGGGGCGTATCAGCCGGTCCAGGCTCAGCGCGTCGTGCAGGTTGGGCAAGACCATACCGTCCTTGGTATGAGTTTTCTTTAGAGGCACCGTTTGGTGTACGCGCCAATTGCGTGTTCGAGTTATCACGTCCTGGCGCCAGTTCCCGTTGGAGGTCAGCGCGCCCGCAGTATTACGGTACTGGCAGATTCAGGAGTAAGGGCGGAACAGTTCGCTTGTGGCGTGGGCGTGTCCCGCCAACGCGATCCCACGGGGAGACTCAAGAGTAAGCGGCCAGTTAGCGTCAACCTCGCGGGAGCGACTGGCGTACTGAACAGCGATGGAGCGAGCCCTTACGAGAAGGTGGATTCTGCCGCAAAGGCTAGGCCCAAGTACTCGTTGGCCTGGTAGCCTTTGTGAGTGGGTGTACGCACCATCATGAGGCGTCGACCGGCGAAGCGAGTGTCGGTTGGCCGTCGAGCGCGGCCGATAGCGTACGAGCCGTCGGTGCTGCTCAAGCGGAGCTAGCCAAGATCGTGCATGACGGGCCGAGGGTCGTCGCGGCATTCATACGTGACACCGGAGGTGTGCTCATCGATTTCTCACCTGACACCAAACAGTCTCTTTGCGGTGGCGGGCGGGTCCGGGTTACCGCGAGAGAGGCGATGCGTGGGTGACGGAACTCTTTCAATAGGATACGGTGCCCGCGCCGGGCGCGCCTCGGACCTCTGCTTGAATGATTCGTTGCTAACCCTGTAGTGATTGCGCCGGTCGCCGGTTCCCGTGACGGAGACGGTCGATCCAGACGGACGTGTCGACGAGGATCACGAGGCCGTGCGCCGCGTCGCTCGTCGGCGCGGAATCGCGCGCAGATCGTGTTCCGTGCCGCCGAGTTGTGCTAGCAGCCTACCGCGCTCGATCGCGATCAGCGCCTTGAGACCGGCCCGCACCAGGGCGGGTTTCTCCGTGATCCCCGTCAGCCTAGCCGCCTCCGCCAACAGGGCATCATCGATGTTGAGGGTAGTCTTCATATGTATGACTGTCGCATATCGATACATACCTGGCAACGCATCAGCATGCTCGGGCCAACCCGGATCAATGCTGCGCGGGTGCCGATACTCGCCTATTCAATGGTTGATTATCCGAGTCCTCCATCAAGTTACCTACAGTATGGAGGGGTTACATCACATCCCTGGATCATCTGCAGATTTAGCAATCCGGGTAGGAGGCTCCAATGGCGGCTGACAATCTGAGGAACTTGACCCAAGATGCAGAGCCAAACCGTTCTCCTCGTTCTGTACTCCGGCGAATGAAGCGATTTGTCGTCGTGAGTGCTGTGGTCGGCCTCTGTGTGCCAATCTGGTGGGGGGTACTGGGGTTCCTGGCATTCACCGCGCCGCAGTCGGCCACGGCTGACATGTTTTGGGATATGATACGTGTGACGTGCCCTCCGTGGTTGATTCCCAATTCTTCTTATGCGGGACTGATTGTCACACCATTGTTGCTCAATGCGGCTCTGTATGGCATCGCCGCGTGTGCCAGTGCGATCATTTGGCGCGGTGTCCGTCTGCTGTTCCATGGCACGCTTGGCTCTGGCGCCCACTGGAGGCTACCAATCGTGGTGTGCGGAGCCCTGGGTTGGATCATGGCGATCCCGCCGATCTTTATGTCGGGCGGCGCGCCATGGCCGGTCGTCCTAATGCCGATTGGTGCTTGGATTACAATCGTAGCGATTATCGCGTGGTTCTCGATCACGCCGCGGGGCTGGCCGAACTCGCAAGCGCCGACGGAATAAAGGACCTGACCTTCTGTTGTGGAGCAGGGAATCACGGATCCGGTGACGGTTTGTGCGAGCAAAGCCTCGACTCATGTCGCTCGTCTTACACCGCGGATGCCAACTTGACCGATCCTTCATGGCGGTCAGCAAGCAAGAGCCGTCGGGTTTTTTCTGGATCATACGGGGTTCGTGGGACCAGGCGAGACGGTGGCAACGGTGCGTTCGAAACACTGATTGCCAAGTTCGCTGTCTTCTTGATCCGGGGAGCAGACCTGCCGTGGGATATATCCAGCGTAATGACGTCTGGGCTGTGGCTCACGACTGGTAATGCGTGCCTACCGGAGTTGTGTTGGTTGCGTGGTAGGCCATTTGCAATTGTGGTGGTGGGCATAGTAATGGCAGCGCGTTGCGGGTCTGCACAGCAACCCTCGGCGGACTGGAACACGCCGCGGCACGTCGTAATTGGGGCAGAGGACAGCATTATGTTCTTCACCGCGTCTGTGGCTGCGTCATACCACTGCATGCCCATGGTAGTGCCGGGCCAACTTGGGAACCGCGTGTTTAGCGGCTGCATGGAGCTGGAGACAGGCGCCGCCCCGGGCGATTTTGTGTTCCGTGATACCACCTCTGTACATCGGGTTTTTGCAACGGGAGTAACGCTTGGCGGAACGCGGGCGCGCTTTGACTCTCTTGCCAGGGTATTAACTGCCCACTTTGGATCGCCGCGACGGTGTCCGGGGCGCACCGGCCGCCTGGGCAACGCCAACTATCCTCCCTCGCTACAGTGGAAACCTCCGGGGTTGACAGTTCAGCTGCGTCTTGGAGCGCCGTACGCTGGCGCTGCTTCGGTCGTGGAAGCGCAAACTGTACGGTCTGACTTGCCGTGCGGCGACTGGATTTACGCCTACGGTCCAGCATAATCGCATTCGCGATCTGCAGTAGCCGCAATGACTAATTGCCACGTCAGAGGTCTTATTGGAGGCCAATGATCGGTAGAAATGCCGCTCACGTAGTCATGCTAATCGCCGGGACCAACACGACGTTCACTCTCGACCGGCAACCCTGCGTCGACTCGAGCAGCGTTAGATCGAACGGCGATAGGTCGTTCGACGACTTATGCGCTGGCTTCGAATCCTTAATCGGATCCTCATCAACGTTTAACGTCACATTCGCTGCCGACGCAGAATCAGAGCAGTATAGTCCGTTTAATATTGACGTGTTCGACGATCAAGAGGGGCTTGCCTATCACACGGGCCGCGGTTGGGGACATTGCGATGGTGGCAATCACTCATCGAGCGTCGAGCAGTCATTGGCTCACGAGATCTATCATCACATTCCTGTCGCGAGCGGGCACGGTATGAATTTTAGCGAGGAGCAGGCCGAAAACCCGCGGTGAGAACGTCTATCTAAAGTCAATCGCTTGGCCATCCCGATGCGATCATCAATGAACTGGCTGGGTGTGCTAAGTACGGGAGTAGTCGTTCTCGGCCTAGCAGGAATGCCGGGTATGGCCTTTGCGCAAGGGCTAAAGACCTGCTCCGTGACCAGTGTTGATTTGCGATCGTGGTTACTCGTCAGTGCGCGGCACGCGCGATTGAACGTGCGCTTGCCGCCCGGATACTCGGTTATATCCTCTGACCCAGTTGAGATCTGGGGCTTGCCTAGAGACGGAACCTTGGCGTACAAAGTGGTCGCTAGTCCAGCGGACTGGAGCGACAGTCTGTCCGCTTACGCGCGATCACGCCCGGATCAATGGTGCGCGGCAATGGTCGGTGGGAAGCCGGTCATTGTACGAACCGCGTACGCCAAGCGAGACTATAAGGAAGGGTGGTTCGTACAAGCATTCTGGCAACTCCGCAGTGATCGCCAGCTCCGCTTGATCGGCTTTGCCCCCGATTCCGTCGGGGCACAAGTGGTTCTCGCCGCCGTGCAAGCCGTGCGTCTGACTGAGTAGAGCCGCGCCGATTGAAGCCGCCGCCACAGGTGGCAAACGCCCTCACGTAGCAGGGGTCTCACGACCGGTCAATCCGGGGCTATTACGACTGCGAGCTCTGGCGTTGCTATTTACCTCGGCACCACCGGTGGCGCCTTCGATTCCCCTACGCAGACATTCATTACTCTAGCGCACGAAGAGGCACACGCGTTCGGCCGCGACGATGATCCTGGGGATACAGCAAATCCATTAACAAACCCTGCGCAGGGTGCAGCGTACGAATGCATGTCTGCCTTCACGGCAATTCACCACGACGCCCCCAGTAGTCTAGGCGCTGTCGAAATGTGTTACGTGGTTGATCGTCGGTAGTGAGTGGCGGAATGTCAAATATGCGTATGCCAGCTGCGAGCATGGGGGAACACGCAGGCATCACAAATGCGCCCGCGACAGGGTTTGTGGCCCCGCGTAGGCGTTCGCTCGTGTCTAAGTGCCTTCTCTTTGGGTTGCTCATGGGGTGTGGTCCGTCGCAACCGTCGTACCCGAAGTATCCGCAGTCGTGGACCAAACCCCGACGCATAGTAGTGGCGAGCCGCGACAGCATTATGGAGCTCACCGCATTGCCCGATACAGAGTATCGTTGTATTCGGACGCTGGAGCCTGGCCGGTTCGAGGGTCGTCTATACGACGCCTGTGTGTGGTGGCACAGGTCTCCTGGTAGGGATGGTTTTCTTTTCCGGGATACGACCCCTGCAGGATATGTCTTGGCGTCCGGAATGCGGCTGCGCGGCGGCCGGCAGCGATTTGATTCCGTCGCACGAGTGTTTGTAGGCCATTTTGGTTCGCCTCATGCGTGTCTGAGCAAAAGCTCCCACGAAACCAGATTCGCCATTGACGTATGGCTGATGTGGGCCGGCCCTCCAGATCTGACCGCTCAGTTGCGATTGGAGGCATCTCGTGACGGCGCTGTCCCACCGGACTCGCTTGTCGAAGCGCAGATCGCACGGACTGGCCTGCAGTGTGGGGAGTGGCTAATTGCGGGTGGTCCATTGTAGAACGGCGGAGCTCTCCAGCCGTCGGCGCTTTATCTCGGGTATTTCATGACCGCGTGGGTACTTCGTTATGCCGTATCGTTCACGGCGCCACGAGGGCTACCTCGTCTGGGGCCTGTTTCACAGCTAATGTCTCTGGCAGTCGGCCCCTCTGTCGGCGTGATCAAGCGGATCGTCGTCGCTGCACCGATCGCGCTGGTAGCAATCGGCACGATCGCGAGCGCGTGTGCGCGACATGTGACGCAGGTCAACGATGTAATCATTCCGGGTTGTGACACTATCCCAGAGGCGAGGCATGGTCCATCGACTCGTGTTCCGGAAGCTACGCCTCGCTCCGCAACGGGCACGCTTGTTGGCACCGTGGACGAACGACTGACAGGAACCGCCTTGGCGGATGTGTTGATCCGCGTGCGTGGCATCGATAGCAGTGTTGCACAAACGGACTCGACCGGCGGTTTTGTCGTCCGCGATCTGTCGCCCGGTCGATACGTCGTGGCCGCCATCCACCTCGGTTACGATGCGCAACGAGATACCATTGAGCTCGCAGCAGGCGCCGTTGTGACGAGACACTATCACCTGAAATACGACGTCTGTCCGTAGCCCCCAGTACCCGCAACCCGGCGCGCAGTTCTACTGGCTCGGCACTCGTAGCAAGTCCGCCCCTCTCCGCTTGACGCGCTCACTCCGCCGATCGTACCGAACCGTCGTCTTGATTCTTGCACGCCCGTGTCGGAAAGGGTTGCTTTCAACGGGCTTAACCGCTCCTGGATTGCTAGGTTCAGCCCTGTCTCTCGTTCAGCAAGCTCTCGCGATCCGTTCAGTTATCCTGGACTGTTACGAAACAGCAAAGGCGGCCGCACAGTGTCAGTAGTCAGCGACATGAACGCCGACGCACGAGCAGCCAAGAAGCTGTGCCTGGGCATTTGGGCTGGAAATGGCAATGGGACACTGACACCGATTACGGGTGTCCGGCGTGTACTACCATAGTGGTTCTCTATCGTTGTCTCGTTCCCGACAATAGAAGCGCCGACGCGCTTCTCGACGCCGTGCGCGGATTCGCTGCGGATAGTACGCTGACGGCCGTTGAAGCCACGCCTGGAGCGGTGCATCATCAGCTAGCACTCAGGGGTCCAGATGCGGCGGCCGCGTCCATAAGAGCTTACGCACTCGAGGAACATGAGATAGCCGCGCTTCGCCCGGTTGGAGAGTTCAGCGTTTGTGTCGCCCTGGCGCCGGCGGATGACACACCTCAGTCCACATTTCTTTGTTGGGAAGTCCTGACCGCTATCGCGTTGTTCAAACCGTGTGCGGGATGGATCAGTGAGTTGGCGTATCCTCCCTCGGCTATCGAGCGGGTCGCGCCTATTCGTCGTGCATTGTTCAGTGACGGAGGCGATGGTTGCGTATTTACTGCCTCGGAGCTCATTCATGTCATCGAGAACGTCTAGGTGGCCAATTCCTCCGCAATGATGCGCTCCGCCAATGGGGCACATGCCATCGCAACAATGAAGCTGTCGTGGATTGTCAGAGCGGAGATCCGTAAGGATTGGCGAAGGACTGCGTGGAGCACCTCGACGAGTGAACGGGTGCCAGCATTCTCGCCGCCGGCTGCCGCGAGACCTATACCAAGACGGGCACGACGACAGACTGCGCAGTTGCCGTCAGCGAAGGCAATCATATGAGGTCGGTGGGGGGCCACACGTGTCTTTCACGTCGCCTGATGCCGCGAGTCCTTTGTATTGTCATAACTGTCATTGCTTGTAATGGACACGCCAAGCCGAAGTCCATTGGTTCAGATCACCCGGTGCTTGATTCTCTTGTGACCAGATACCCGTGCAAGCACGACGCTATAGTGTCCAACGAGGTAGCGCCTCTGACTGAGGAGCAGCGATGTGCCCTTGTCGAAGCGGGCTTTCGGGCAATCGCATCCGGTCGTGGCGCGCCGAGCGGCGTCATGGTTTCCGACACCGCTAGGATTCGCGGCGCGACGATATGGCGGTTCGCTTTTCGCGACACAAATGAGCGGCCGAGCATCACATATTGGAGCATTGATTACGATGTTGGCGATCCCGCGAGAACTCCCACCGTACGCATCGATGCGTTGACAGGTCAGATCGATGTAGGACGCGCGTCAAATCCGTGATGCCACACCCGTGCCGCGGTCGGCGATGGTCGGTGGATGGAGGTGGGGCTCTCCACCAGATGTGACGTGAGCGTTCAGCCGTGCCTGTCGCTAAGCAAGCCCTCGCCGTCGGTTCGATTATGCTGGATGGTTACAAAACAGCAAAGGTGGTCTCACAGTGTCAGTAGTCAGCGACATAAAGGCCGACGCTCGAGTAGCCAAGAAGCTGCGCCTACCCTGGTGGGGCGTACTGTGTTGCATTGTAGGGAGTATGCCGATCCCTTGGCTATTCGATCACTTCGGCAAGCTTAATCTTGCGCTGCCTACATTGTTTGGCATGGGGATGCTTGCTTGCGCCGTTGCGATTAAGTGGAACCTGAGGCGGCGGGTATGGTTTTGGATTACGATGCTGGTCATCGTGGGACTTCATGTCGCGTTGATTTTGTTAGTTCCCTGGACGGACAGGTGGGTGCCCGGACCGGCGCTCGTACCGTTTGGCATTGTAGATTTGTTCGTAATGCTCGCGATCATTTCTGTTGCGAAGCAGCTTATTGGAGGACCGGATGCAGTTGATCCATGACTGCGCTCCTCTAGAATCTTGGGCTAATGGCTTTGACCATTCGACATGAATGGCATCTCTCCCCAAAGTTGGGCCACTGAGCGCGTAGCTCTTGCATCCGGGGCAGCTCTCCCCAAAGTTGGGCCACTAAGCGCGCAGCTTTTGCATCCGGTCTGGGCCTGGGGTGAACACACCACCGGGGCGGAAGTGCGCCGGCGGCTGGTGGAGAGTCGGTTCTGACCGGAATGGTGCCCCAGCTCGCTCGCCTTGCGGGACGGCTTCAGGGATTGGCGATAACCTCAGGGGGCAGTGCTGCCTTCATTGCGGCAAAATCATATAGAAAGAATGAAATCGGCGACCCTTCATCGGCGAGCTTGAGCAGTTGGGATGTTGTTCCGGTTGTCGGAACGTAGAGGGCTGGCCTAGGAGCGTATCGGGGCATGCTTTAGGTGACGTTATCACGGGAAGTGATGTGACGGGTGCCACGCTGCTCAAAAATGTCCGATGGGGCATAGCCTACGGGTTGGGCTTCGCGAGCATGTTCGTGCTCTATGTGCTTGGCCTATTCGCGATTCGTGGGGCGCAGCCGTTTGAGCACCTGGGCACGACCCTCACTGAATGCATCGTGTTTTATGTTGCCGGCGGCATTATGACTGGTACGATGGTAGGCTTGCTGCGGCCCCTGCTTGTCACACGTCGCGGTGCCATGGTAGTCGGTGCGGTTGCGCTAGTACCCATGGGTTTTGGTGCGATGCTGATGGTGGCTGGTCCGATCGCGCGGTGGGATAAAGGTGAGTGGGTCATACCTTTGGTTTACAGTGTGTTGGTGGGGCCGCTCGCTGCGTCGAACTTGTGGCGAGCGAAACATCCAGCTTCGAGTAGTGAGAACGGTTGATGCGGTTACTCGATGTAAGGCGTAACTCTTACGAGATGCCTACGGTGATACCGCGCATTTGATTGGTCGTCGTATTGGAATACCAAAAGTAGCTTGTACGATGCAGGCGCATGCAACTCGCCTCACGCTGACCTTTCCCCGGCGATGAGGAACGCTAATTATGGGTCCTGACCCTGCCCGAGGCGGGAGGATCCGATGCGAAACGGGTCGGGCTGAAACGCGCTACTATCTCCTCAACCCCAAGCAGTACCTCGTTCAGCATCAGGAGGTACGCTATGCAGAACCCATTAGCGTGCAGAATCATCCGGTGATCCTGTCGCGGATTACAGATGTTTTTTTCAGCTGCGATGGGAAGTTCGTTGACCCACTCAGCCCAGCTGACAAGCAAGCCATGCAAGCGGATGTGGATTCGACCCTTGCATGGGCGCAGCGCGCTGGCCATTAAGTCGAACCGGCCGGGGCATTGATTAGCCGCCGCGCGCAGCAGTTACATCCACGTATTCATCGGTTACAAGGACGCCATCGTCGGCGCGCCGGTCCGGAATTCGGGCTAGTCCAACCAAACGGGCGCCGTCACTAACGCTACTTGCGCGTTCCCAATAATTGCGACACACTTGAGGCCGCTCTAACCACCGGAGTGGCTGGTGTCTGGACCGTCGTTGCGGGCGTACCTCCTGAGTGCCTGCCCTCTGGTCGCCGCCCTCGCGTGCTCGAGCGCCACCGCCCCGGGTAAACCCGGCATCCTCATTATCGCAGGTGGCGCGCAGAGCGACACCGTCCAATCGACTCCCGCGCAGGCGCTCGTGATCCGGCTCGTAGCTGGGCCGGGCCAATCGAGCGTCCACCAGCTCGTTCAATTTACATCGCTGCTGAACTCCGACGGAACGACCGACGCGTACGTGATCCCACCGGGCTCGCCTGGGCTGGCGACCTTCGTGGTCGATACGACGGGTGACGCGGGCGAGGCAAGCGTGCGAGTGCAGCTCGGCACCGTCGCTGGGACAGCACGCGTGATCGTGGCCGCGCCGGTTCTCGGGTTCGTCGACACGGTGCCGTTCACTGTACTGCCCGGCGCGACGACCCAAATCTCGGCCGCCCCCGCCGACACGGCGATCTACGTCAACGCCACCGAAACCCTCCGCGCGACGACCGCTGATCGATTCGGCAATACGACGCGCGGCAGGGTGATCGGCTACACGATCGCCTCAGGTCCGGCGACGACCTCGGGATCCGTGTTGACCGGCGCCGCGATCGGGCGAGTCACGATCGTGGCAGCATCCGCCACGGCCCGGGACACGATTTTTGCCTCGGTCGTGCCGCTAGGCACGCTAGCCGCAATCTCATTCGACACCGCCATTGTGATGCTCAACCTCGACGGTTCCGGCTTTCAGACGCTGGTGCATGCCGACGCGACGACTGCGAAGTGGGATCCGACGGGCACGATGGTCCTCTTCAACGATGCGTCCACGAGCCTCCTCTTCGGCCCGGGTGGCACCGAATCCCTCGCCACGATTTCCGGAACGATCCTCATCGCCGATAATCCACCGGCCAACTACATGGACACGTGGCCCGACTACTCGCGCGACGGAATGTGGATCTACTTCGGGCGGTACGCGAACGGGGCGCCGCAAGCGATGTGGCGGGTGCATCCCGATGGAACGGGGGCCGACTCGCTGCGCGTGAATCTGACCGACAACAACTACATGCCATCGCCGTCACCGGACGGGTCGCAACTCGCCTACATCGGCAATGGCACACCGCTGTTGCGCATCCTCACGATCGCGACAGGTGCCGTGTTCAACCCGGGAATCCCAGCCATCTCGCCGAAATGGTCGACGAACTCCGATCTCATCGCATACATCGCGGGTGAATTGGACGGACCGATCATGGTCGTTCATGCGGACGGTACCGGATCCCGGATGATCAGCTCATCGAGTGTCAGCTACGGGATTGGCATCGACTGGTCTCCGGATGGAGCGTGGGTCGTCGCGGGCCGATACCAGAACGGCTCCATTGATCTCATCAACGTGTCGTCAGGTCTCGTGCTGCCGCTTCCGTTTACTGCGGGACTCGCCTCCCCGACCTGGCGGCCGGGGTCCAGTGGTACCGCTGGGGCGGGCCGGACGATGCGGCGCACGTCGGCGGCTCGCACCACGACTCGGCGAGCATCGTCAGCGGCATCGCTGACGGCCCCCGGATCGTTGCGGTTGCGCTGAGATCGCTCTGTGACCATACCGTGTGTCCGTCGCAGCCGACCGCGTATATCTGGGAGACGTGTACTGTCGATGGCGTCGGCGCGTCTCGTGATGATTGCGCTCCCTCTTGCGATCGTGGTGGGCAGTTGCAGCAGCTCGACGTCGCCACGGGGGGGCTCCTCGATCCAGATCCTGGCGGGCGGCGGCCAGCAGGACAGCATCGGATCGACGCTTCCGCAGGCGTTGGTGATTCACGTAGCGCTGCCGAATGGTGGGACCAATGCTGGACAGGTCGTGCAGTTCTCGACGATTCAGCCAAGCGCGCCGGGTGGAGCGATCGCGTACGTGTCGTTGCTGACGAGTCCGAGCCAGTCGTTGACCGTGGCCGACAGCACGGACCGGACGGGAATGGCAAGCGTGCAGATCATATTCGGAACGCTTGCTGGTGTGGCGAAAGTCCAGATCGCCGTGCCGGCGCTGAAGTACATCGATACGGCGAGCTTCACTGTGTTACCCGGTCATGCGGACACCATCGCCATCACACCGTCCGATACACTGCTACCGGTCGGCAAGCAGGTGACACTGCACGCCGCGAGTGCCGATCGGGCTGGCAACCCGCGGCCGGGCGATGTCGTGACGTACAAAGTGCGGTACGGCGGCGTCAGCCTGTCCGGCAATGTCGTGACGACGACGGCACCCGGGCTGGCGTCCGTAGTTGGCGCCACCGGCGGGGCGACGGACAGTGCTCTCATCAGCGTCGTGCCGTCCGGAACCCTGGTCGCGACCAGCGATACAGGTGGCGTCATCATGTTCAACCTCGATGGGTCCGGATTCCAGGCGGTGACCCGGGTCGGGGCGACAGACGTCAAATGGGCGCCAAGCGGTACGTCGGTGGTGTTCATCTGCCCCCAACCATTCAACGTGCTGCCGGTGTGCACCTCGGATCTGCACGGCAACGTGGACACCCTCGACCTCTCCTCATCGCCGGCGGACGCCTGGCCGTTCTATTCGCGTGATGGGACGTGGATCTACTACTCGCACATCGGGGAAGGCGGCATCCTTGAGCGCGTCCATCCGGATGGCTCGATGGCCGACTCGCTGCACAGCCTTGTCCCGGGCGACGACTACTGGCCATCGCCGTCGCCGGACGGCACCATGCTGGCGTACGTTGACCTCGTCTCGGGCAACCTGCGCCTCTTGACCATCGCGACTGGCGCGGTGGTGGACATGGGCATCATAGCGCACTCGCCGGCGTGGTCTCCCAACTCGAACCAGATCGCGTATCTCGCGAGCGACGGGGGAACTGGATCGCTGGCCGTGATCAACTCAGATGGAAGTGGCCAGCGGGCATTGGGATCGGCTGGGAGCCAGTACTATTTCGACATCGACTGGTCGCCGGACGGTCAGTGGATCGTGGGGCGTGAGTTAGCGACCGCGAAGATCGACGTGATCAACGTCGCGACGAACCGGGTGATGCCGCTGGCATTCACCGGGTTTGTTGGCTCACCGGCGTGGCAGCCTGGCTCAGGAACGAGTGCGTCGGCGGTGCGCCTGCGGGCGGCGCCAAGCGTGAGCCGAGTGGCACCTCGTGCGACCAGACCGTGACGCGGTGAGGGTCGGTAGGAGTTCGGCGATCGCCCTGCGGCTGGTCTACGCGTGATCACGGTGGTCTTCATGACAGCGACAGACTCCGGGGTGCTGCACGTACCGCACAGCTATCCGGGCGGGACGTGGTCGATCATCTCGCTCGATTCAGAGCCGGACCCGGCGCAAACGGTGTCAGTTGGTCAGTGCACCGAGGTCGCCAAGTCGTGAGACGCTTCTCCGGTTCATTGGTAGCAGCCGCCGCCGCTTTTGTCGTCGGCTTTGTGATCGAGAACGTCGTGTATATATCGTGGGCTGTGCGTGAGTACCCACATAACAACTCGATGGCGGGGCTTGCAGGATTCGTATATGGAATCCCGGTCGGTGGACTGTGCGCGGGTGCCGTCTTCTGTCTGGTGTTTTTCAAGGGCCGATGGCAGGCCGATGTCTCCATCGTATTTCGCCGATACGTTGTCCGATTCGGGTTGCCGGCCGGCGCCGTGATTGGATTGGCGCCGTTGATCCATGGGATAACGTGGTCGGTCGAGTGGGAGATCCTGATTGCTCGACTGGCGATATGGATGATACTCTGCGGCGGGGTCGCCTTTGGCCTGGGATGGCTACTCCACGTAACGTTCAGGCGCGACCGATGAGGGAGAGTCTTGTCAAACGCGCCCGAGTGGTCGCGCATGGGCGTCGCGATGCCAGCGGAACGCGGGATAACCGTAGTAGCATGGGCGCTGCCTCTGGTAGAAGGAACCGCTGTCAGAGCTGCCCAGGAGCAAGACGGCGCGTCGCCGCACTGCGGTTACAGCGGGTATCGCTCGGTTACACGTAAATTCCTCGTACTCGAACCAACTCGAGCTTTACATGCGCCGCTGTCAGCCCAGTTGTCAATCGTCGTCGCAAAGGGTAGTTGGTGGGGCCGTCGGCGGTGCTGTTACAGTGACAGGCCCATGATCATACAGCGCAGGCTATTTCTGGTCGGACTCGCGTTTCTCTCATTGGGCCGGTTCAACGCGCCTCCACCAGTTCCTCCAGGTAACGTTCCTCCAATTTAGGGGTCATGAGCGCGACGCCACGTGATGCGACGACACACGCCGGCTTTACGGTAGAGCGGGGTCGCACCGGCTCCCGGCTGGTCGTCAATGGGCCTTGGCGACCAGCGATCGGGGAGTACATGCGACGTGAGCGGATTTACGAACTGACGCTGAACTATGTGTGTGGGTGGGACGGTGGGGGAATCGGCTTTCTGGAGACTTTGCCATTTCTGACGGCGTTCAGCATCGTCGGCGCGATCGACGACATCAGCCCCGTTCACGCGTTGCACGAGCTTCGTGTCCTGGAGATCCGAACGTCAGCCCGGACCGCGATCGACTTCAGTTGTTTTCCGGATCTCGCTGATGCTGTGATCGATTGGACCAAAGGCAGCGATTCGTTGTTTGGCTGCGTGTCGTTGCGCCGTCTGTATCTTGATCGCTACCGCGGCGGCGCCAGCGCACCGTTTGCCGGGCTGGTCAATCTCAAGTCACTGTCCATCGTGAGTAGCCCGCTCCAGGAGGTCGTCGCTCTTGGCGAGTTGCGTAACCTGACATTCCTTGGACTTTATTACCTGAGCAAGCTAACCTCGCTCCGCGGTATCGACCGCTTGACGGGACTTCGCCGTCTGGACATCCAGGCATGCCGGCGGCTCACGAGTATCGCGGAGGTTGCTGATCTACGGCAGTTGCAGTGGCTATTCCTAACTGACGACGGCCGCATCGCGTCGCTGAAACCGATTGTTGGTCTGGCAGATTTGGAGTTCGTAATCTTTTGCGGCACGACGATAATCGACGACGGAGATATGTCACCGCTCAATACGCTGCCGCGTCTACGGTCGACGGCATTCATGAACCGGCGGCATTACTCGCACCGTCACGAGGACTTTCCTCGTGGTCTAAAGCCTGATTGGGATGAGCGCCCCGATGAGTTCTGAAGGGCCGAGTTCGGCGCTGGAACGCCAGCTCACCAGATGCCGGGAATTGTCGGCGCAGATGCAGTCGCATCGGATTGGGCGTAATCCCGTACTTGTCGTGGACTCCCTCCCCGCGGCTCGCCACCACATGAGGCCTCTGGTTGTCGCACATTAATGTGTCGGCGGCGACCCTTCCAACGTCCAATTCGATGAACCTGACGTCACACCCCTTGTGACCTGAACAGGCCACCTCCTGTTCTTGCCTGGTGCTCGCATGACATGCCGTCTTTGGACTATCGCTTTGGTGCCCGCGCTTGCCCTGTACAACTCTCGCGTTACGGCACAGACTGGGCTCTCACGTCCGGAACCCCCTCCGGCCTTTTTTGCCCTTCCCGCCGACGCGCCCGCGCCGAGAGGCAGTTGGTTGCGAGGTGACTCCACTACGGTAGCACTTGACCTGACGCCGCAGGAGCGAAGCCGGATCTATGCCGCGGTCCTTATCCACGCGACACCACCTCGTTATGGACCCCCGGTGCTCACCTATGGCCTACTCACCCACCGCAACCAGTCCGCTGGTGTTGCCACGGATGTCGCGGCTGGGGATTCATTGATACTGGCACAGGCCCGCAGCAATTGCGGGGTTCAAGGGCCTGTGCCCACAATCGACGATCGAGCGATCCGGCCTGTGCGATTCGCATCGTCTGACGGATCGCCCAGAGATGACCGTTTCGCGGATCTACGAGATCACCAAGAAGGCAGTGCGGGTATTCACCGAGTACAGTGGCCAACGTGGAGCGTGGTACGAGGTTGTCTGTCGAGTCGAGCTCCACTCTGGCCAATGGGTGGTCATCGGAGAGCGCCGCATCGCGAGCTACTAACGGAGCGTGCACATCGCTCGTCTTACGGCGGGAACGCCAACTTGCCCGATTCTTCGCTTACCGGCGTATGGCCCGGATCTTGGTCCGCTTGGCCATCGAATAGATGATGCGCCGCAAGATAGGGCGCACGGATGGCGCCGCGGCAGCCTCACCACCTGCGCAGCTCGGGACCAACGCCCGCAGATCCTGCGTGTGCTTCGGATCCCCCGGCGGAATGGGCTGCATTGTTCGTTTTTAGCGTGTGATAGATCGGAACTGGGGCTGGGTGATACGGTCGGTGGTTGGCGACCATATTATTGAGTGAGTCAATCCTTCTCAACTGTGCAACCTGACGATGCGACGCGGTAGCTCGGCCTGGTGGTCGTGCGCGCGGGTTGCGCTCAGTCTTGTGCTCGTCCAGTCTCGATGCTCGGCGCAGCCAGGTTTACCACGGATCATTTTCGGACCCTACGATGTGATTGGCGTGCCGACGCGGCAAGCCGCCACGCGGTCAGGGCGTGCAGGCATCCGATTCCTTAATGCCTGGAGTGGCACCGCCGCTCTGGGTCGTCGGAGGAAAAGTGATGCTCCAGCCGGGAGAATTGCCGGGCACAAAAGTGGAGCTGTGGCCAACGCTGCCCGCCGCCGCACCGTCATAGGGCCAGAGGCCTTCACTAGAGCTATCCAACTGCGCCAGAGTCGGATTGCCGTAACCGATCGCAGAATCGAAGGCCAACAGAAAGATCCCGGCAGGATTCTGCGGTTTCCACGTGAGCAAAGTTGAGGCACTACCAACCACCAGCCAGAGAGTCCACTCCGGAGGGATCTGCAGGCAGGTAGTTGGACCGTGAACGAAACCAAGTAGCTTGATGCCGGTCGGCGGCTGGGGGATGTTCCCATCCCCAGATAAATGCTCTCAGGTAGAGCGTCTTGCACGGCCCTGGCTGACACGTCGCGTTCACGACCAGCACCGTCGGTGCAGGCTTGGGGCCAGTCGTCGACGAACAAGCGAACCCTCCCGCGAGAACGCTGCCTACGATCGCCATCGCGACCGCCGCGCGACCGCGTGCCGCCAACGCGATGTTATACCGGGGTCGTGTCCTCATCCCGCACCCCCAGTTCCGTAAGAACACCTCATAGATGAGGTCCACAGAACCCAATGCAGCCTGGATCGCAGCCTAGTGGAAGGACGGCGGTCTCGAGGCGGAGGCAGCGGGGCCGTGGAAGAAACCGCATCACCGGGGTCTCATCATGCTAGTGATCGGCGAGGGCGCGGGTCCGAGCACGAAACACAAAGTGGAAGCGCCAAGCGGCCGGAATTGCCAGGGCGCCGCCGAGATATGAAGCATTGTGCATGTACCCGGCACAAAGATATCTGCGGATGTGAACAATGTTGTCGGGGATGTACCATCCCTGATAGGCATGCAGATCAATGCTGCGCGTCTGTACGATGCCGTAGAGCAGTCCGATCACACCGAACGTGAGAACGATACCAAGGATTAGCGGCAGGGACCACAGAAGCGCACGACGCATTAGCGCCGGAGTGCGCTGGATGAAACCCGCCACGCCGGTCAGCAGACCGATTGGCAATCCCATCCACCACGTAGCGAACCAGCCGCCTTCGGCTACGCGCACCCGTTCTGGTATCGAACCATTCAGAAGCCCGAACTCTATGAACTTGAACCGCGTGAAGTATTCCGGCGAAACCGTGTAGCTGATCTGGTCGTGCAGGGCGCCATAGGCGCCCGCTGTTATCAGCGCAGTGCCAATAAACATCACGAACGTGGCGGCTCTTGACATGGGGGCACTCCACTCGAAAAGCGGAGTCTAGTACGCGGAATCGGGTGGGGCCAGTTTCTGGAGGGGTTTGGTGAGCGAGTCGGCCGCGGCGTCCGAGGCGACGATGTGTGGGGTCAGGAACAGGAAGAACTCGGAGTCTGTCGTACTTCGACTCGTGCTGCCGAATAAGCCACCGATAATCGGGATGCTGGACAGGATCGGGATCCCGCCCGAGTTCTTGTCGTGTTCGTGATCGCTGAGGCCACCGAGCACCACGGTCTGGTTGTCGCGGACCAATAACCGCGTCCGCACGCTGCGGGTGGAGATCACCGGCGCGTTGAACACGACCTGCGTTGTTGCCTGATTGACTTCCTGGGTCACATCCAGGGTCACGTAGCCATCGCTCGAGATCGTCGGGCGGACGATGAGCCGAGTGCCTACCGGCTGGTACTGGACGACCTGGTTCTGCGCGACTGCGCCAACCTGGGTCTGAGACACCTGGATGAACGGCTGCTGGCTGCCGACCAGGATTTCGGCCTCCTCGTTATTCGCTGCCAAGACTACCGGGCGGCTGAGGATCCGCGCTTCGCCCTTCGCGGACGCAAGGGAGAGCTGAGCGGTGAACGCGGGGTTACCGACCTTCATCACTTGCGCGACGAAGTCGCCGAGGCCGAGTCCTGAGCTCAAACTGCCTGACGTTGAATCACCGAGCCCGTTCTTGTGGGAGCCACTTGCGTTGAGACCGAGTGAGAAGCTCTTGTTCCGGTCTACCTCCGCGATCACGACCTCGATCAAGACCTGAAGCGGCCGGACGTCGAGCTCCTGCACGGCGGCCTGGATCAGGTCGAAGTCCGCTCGGTTGGCACGGATGAACAGGCTGTTCGTGCCGGCGTCGGGAATGATGCTCGTCTCTCCGGTGAAGCTCGCGACACGACCGGCGACGGCGCCGACGGCTTGAGGTGCGGATTGCGTGCCGGCGGGTGTGAGTTGGTTCTGGGAGAGCTGCTGGCTGAGTGAGCCACGGGTGCCAGAGCCGGGTTCTCCGAGGGCGCTCGCGTGTCCGTATAGTGCGTTGACGGTCGCGGCGACGTCGGCTGCGCGGGCGTGACGGAGGTGGATCACGAAGAACTGGGGTGCGCCGGGAGCGCCGACGCCGGCCTGGTGTGAGCCGCCCGCGCCAGTCGTGTTGGACGGGTCAGCAGCGACTGGTGCGGGCGCCGCCGGTCGCTGCTGGAGCCGATACATGTTGGCCGCGGTGTCTGTCACCAGCTCCAGTCCCTGTCCGGCCACGAGGCCGCGCGCCAGGGCTAAGATGTCCTTACGTGGGACGGGATGCGGCGTCTCGAGCGTCACTCGTACCGGTGGAACGGTGCCAAAGGACACGGGCCGATCGAGATAGGGGGCGAGCGCGGCGATCGCGGTGCGGATCTCCACATCCAGCAAGTGAATGGTCACGCTGTCCCCACGCACGCGGGCGACCTGCGTGCCGGTGTCGGCGGAAAGCGGCTGCTGCGCGCCAAGCCTTCCGGCCGCGAATGCCATCGCGGTGCCCGCAGCGAAACCCCAGTACCGGCGGTGGCTCATCGCCACGGGTGGTAGACGGTGAGCGTCCACGTGGTGTCCGCACCGCGTACCACGACGGTGTCCCGCCAGATCCGATGCACGACGAGCGGCGTGAGTGGAGGGCGAGCTAGTGTGTCGCCAACCTTCGCCAAGACGCTCCCAGTTCTGCCGGGTACGCCTTCGAGCACGGCGACCCACGGGGGGCCGACGATGCCTGAGAGCGCGAGCGGGGGCTTTGGTGGCGTGGGTTGCGCAGCGGTCACCACTTCGCCGCTGGCGTCGTACGGAACCGCTGATGGCTCGCGCGTAAGACGGAACGGGTCGTGATCACTCGTGGCCGACGCGGCGTCGTCGATCGAGTCGCTTGGGATGGTCTGGCCGATTGGCGTGGGTCCCGGTCGGTTGACGACTACCGCCTCGGGCGATATGCCCCGGGGTGCGCCGCTCTCCCATCCGACGACGGCACCGACGCCCAGCGCGAGCGCGCTGATCCAGAGTCCGCGCTGGAAGTGGAGCGGGTTCATATGTGGCTCCGTCCGGAAGGTCGCACAGGTTGGCGGGTCATCAGTCCGAATGTGGTCGCGATTGCGACAGTGGATCCGGCGTCATCGTCTTCTGGCCGCTGTCGCGATGGGTCTTCAACTCGGCGGCACGCGCGAGGCCCACGACGGTGAAGTCCGCGTGCAACGTCTCCATCCGGCTGCTGGGCGCCGCGGGCTCGGGTTGCGTGATGGAGAGGGCGCGGACGGCGAGCAGCACGGGACCGTGCTCGAGATCCGCCAGAAACTGCGTCAGCGCCACGACGTCCCCGATGGCGTCACCACGGACCGACACGTGTGCGAAGACCTGGTGTGACGGGGCACGGTTGGCACCGAGTGAATGCGGCTCGCTGTCCACGCGCGGTTGTACCGCTCCCAACTTGACGCCCGCGTCGGAAGCCGCGTCGGACACGATGGTAGCGAGCGATGCTGCGGCGGACGCTGGATCTGGGCCAGTGACGATTGTCGAGTCGAGCGACAGCAAACGGGCGGATCGGACGCGAAGCGAGTCGTGCAGCAGGGGGTACGTGGCGATCGCCGCATCGGACCGCACCGCATCCGCGGCGAATTCGATTGCGCTGGCCTCGGCATCGCGCTGCCATGCGTGCCACGCCGGCACGCCTTTGGTCAGCAGGAGAAGGGCGGCAATGGCCATCGTCCCAAACATCAATGTGCGACGATCGCGATCGGAAAGACGGATCATGGAGATGCCTTCGCGAACCGGAACCGCACGGTCACTCGCTCGATTTCGCGAGGTGGGGGAGTGGGCGAGCCGCTGACTGGAGTCCCGGGTACGCTCTCCCGGGTGACTGGGCCCACGACCTCGACGTTTCCGAGGAAAGGGTCAGCCGCGAGGGCGGTCACAAGGGCGGCGGTCTTCGGCGCGAGCGCTACGAGCGTGCCTCCGGCCGAGTCGATCTGCAGCGCGAGCAGTGCGCTTCCCCGGGGCAGGGCGTTCGTCAGTGCCCGCAGCGTGAACGTGGCCGGTCGTCTGGTTGCCGCAAACTGGGTGACTTGAGCAAGTGCGGCCGTCGTGCGGGCAAGCGAGTCCCGCGTGGCCAACGCAGTGCGCCAATGGACTGCAGCGGCGCGCACGTGGGCCGCCGCCCGGCGAGCACTGAGCGTAGCCGAGAGGCCGGGGGTCGCGAGCGCCGCGACGAGTGCGATCACGAGGACGCTCCAGGCACGGATGCGTGCCCGGCGGTTCGCGGGCAGTGCCGGGTCGTATGCCGGGAGCCAGGCGACCGGTTCGCCGCGCCACGAAATGGCGGCGCCATACGCGCCGGCGTATGCCCTGCCGACAGAGTGTGCGAGCCGAGTGCTGGTCAGCGCGACAGAGTCCGTGTGAGTGCTGATGGCGCGTGGCGACCGCTGGCTCGCGACGAGCTGCCCATGCAGGTAGGTAAACCCGTATCGGTTGGCGCCGTCCTGCCATGCTACCGTGGTCGAGACATCATCTGCGTCGCCGATCGCGTAGCCGATGGTGATGGCGCCCAAGACTGCTCCGGTGGGGACGACGGTGGTGAGCCGAAGGCCGGCGGAGCGACACGCCGCGGCGATCTCGTCCAGGATGGGTCGCTCGATCGCGGCACCCCACGCGACGCCCGGGCCATCGACGCGCAGCATGCTCGTGGCCAATGGCACACCGTTTCTCAGAAAGAACCGCGCGGCATTGCTGCGGACGGCTGCACCGAGCTCTCGCGGGTCGGTGAGTGGAGGGAGTCCGGGGAGTCGTTTGAGCTGGACGAACGACGGGCCCAGGGCGACAGCGACATGCCTGGGCAGCCACGCACGATTGCCGGGCAGGCCGGAGAGAAAGACGCCAAGCGATCGGCTGAGCGGCTCGTCGGGCGAGAGCATTTGCTCCGCGTGCCAGCGCACGCGGGTGCCGCGCAGAGCGACTGCGTGGACAGCGATCATGCCGTCGGCGGTCCGTCCGAGGTCCACGCCGATCCGGAGGCGAAGCGCGGGGAAGGGAAGAGCGGGCGCGTTCACTGCCAGGTCCGGCGGCGGACGATGGCGGCGCGGGTTCCGGCGTGGACGAGACGCACCTCGGTAGTGGCTGTGATGGTTGGTGCAGCGCCTTCGGTCGCCCGGGCCGTGACGATCCAGGCGTCGGTCTGGCCTGCGACCATCGACCGCAACGCCAGATAGTGACTCGTGAGTGAGTCCTGGACGTCGGGTGCCATCCCTGCTGCGATCGTCGAGAGATCCGTGACCCGTGCACCCAGGCTTCGAAGCGCCACGATGCGCGCGATGAGCGGCGGTGTCATGCCTGGGAGTGAGGCCAGGACGATCGCTGGCGCGCGGGCCGGATTGATCCGGCCCGGTTCGGTGGTAAGAAGGCTGTCGAGGCCAGGGACGATCGCCCGTGCCGCTTCGAATCCGCGAACGCGGCGGACCTCTCGCAGGTCTGCGAATTGGCCAAAGCGGGGTGGGATCCGATGTGCCGTGTCGTACCAGGCGCGTGCCGTCGCGCGTCCGATGCGCGAGGTATCGTCGCCGCGCCATTCGATGATCGCGCGACCGAGCGAATCGGCGGTCGTGGCAGGCAGGCCGGCAGCGACGAACAAGGCATCGAATGCGGCGAGGTCCGCGGCATTGATGTCGAGTGCCACACCTGGTGCGTTGACGGTAACGTCGCAGTGCGCGTCCACGACATACGGGGACGCCAGTACGGCCCGGTCGAGTGTTTCCCACGTCGTGGCTTCCTGCATCCAAGTGGCGTGGCCGGCAAGCGCTTCGGTGGCCGCCGCGCGCACTCTCTCCAGGCAGGCTTCGGCACGCCATCGGGCGCGTGCCCCACTGAGGCGGTTCTGCGCGGAGGAGAGCGCATCTCGGCCCGCAAGGTTCATCACGAGTGCCAGGGCGCTCACGCCGACGAGAATCCAGAGCACGGCGATCAATGCGAACCCGGTGCGTGCACCTTGGGTCTCGTGGCGCATGGCTAACCGCGCTCCCCGATGCGGACGATGCTCGTGTCACCATCAAGCACCACGCCGATCGCCAGGGGCGCGACGATCCCATCACCCCATTGTACGAACCACTGGCCACCGGCTCTGGGATCATTGAGGTAACGGAGTGCACCGACGCGGAAACCGGTGGCCACGCGTATCGTGCGGGGGCCGATGTCGCCGTGAGGGTCATGAGGATTGAGGTGGGCGACCAGGCAATTCGTGTCCCCATGGGCTTCGAGAGCGACGACCGCCTCGCAGCGCTCCAGCCATCCGCCGGGACTGTCGCACCATGTCGTGAAGTGGACGGAGTTGGGGTTACCGCCGAACGGCTGGTCAGCAGCCGTGCCGATCTCGAGGCGAGCGAACAGCGTGCGCAAGAACTCGTCGGCGTTTGCGGTGCGGTCGGCCGCGCGCGCTGCAGCGATCGTCCGGTGCGTGGCATCGGAGAGCGCCTCCATCATCAGGCGGGCGCCGATGAGGACCATCGCGCCGATGACGAGCGCGACCATGAGCTCGACCAGCGTGAAGCCAGACCGCCGGCTCTCCCGGTCAGTGCGAGGCATCGGGTGCCTCAGGCCGGAACAACGCTGTGCTCAGCAATACCCTGCCGAGCGGCCGGCCGGCCGCGGTATCCGGGGCCGTGCTCAGTACTATAGTATAGAGCGACAGGGCAGGCCGTTCGACTGTCAGGACCCATCCGCCCTCGCGGTGGTCGCCCAAGTGGCGATCGAGGTCCTCGCGAGGCCAAAGGGCGACCGCATCGAGGAAGCCACTCGCCCGGCGTGTTTCCGCGTCGGCTTCGCGTACCCGGCGGATCGCATCCGCTGATTGGTTCGCCATGGCGACGGCCCACGTTCCCGCGACGGTCAGGATCGTGAGCGCGACCATCACTTCCAGGAGTGCAGCAGCCACTCGGCGTTTCCGCCTTCCTCCGCGGCGCGCGATGAGTCTCACGGGACTACGGTGCACTGGGTGTGCCCGCAGTCACGACGCGATGATCGAACACACCGGCCAGGCGATCCACGGCTAGTGCGGAGTCCGCGACGACGGCGCCATCCGGGTACGCCGTCACAGAGTACGGACGCTCCCGTGAAACCACCGTGATGCTCACCGGCTGACCGGATGACAGCGCAACTCGCCGGGCTGCGGCCACGCGCGTCGTGGCGACGTCGGGGTCAACGTGTCGAATTGGTGGCGCCGCGAGACCGACCACGGCAGCCATGACCGTCATGATCGCCAGCACCACCAGGAGCTCGACGAGCGTGACGCCGCGACGGAGTCCCCGAGCCCTCTCGAGGAGCAGCCGGTCGCTCATATGCCGGGCCGCACGCTGTAGACAGCCTGCAGTAGCGCGGCGGCAACAAAGGCTACCAGGCCGCCGAACGCGAGAATGAGAGCCGGTTCCAGCAAGCGCACCGCATTCTTCACGCTCCGCTCGGCGCGCTCCTGCTCGATCGTTGCTGCATGGGCGAGGAGCTCAGCCAACCGTCCGCTCTCCTCTCCCGCGCGCACGAGGCGAATCGTGGTCGGCGTGCTCGCGTCCTCCGCGGTGAGCGCGGCGGCAATCGATTCACCATGCACGACCCGGTCGCGGGCTCGAAGGAGGCGAGCGCCGACCGTTGCATCGCCGGCGGCATCCGCGGCGGAGCGGAGCGCGATACCGGCGGGCACGCCGCTTTCGAGAAGTGCTGACAGTGCGTGCGCATATCGCGAGGTGGCGCTCGAGCGGCGTATGCGGCCGAGGATGGGTGAGGCGAGAAGCCATGCGTGCCAATGGGGGCGGCCGCCGGAACTTGTGGACCACGCGCGGAACAGCACCGTAGCCACGATCACCACGAGCACTCCAGGGATGGCTGCTGCGCGGAAGAGTTGCGCGGCCGAGAGCACGACCTGCGTCGTCGGCGGCAGCGCTTGGCCCAAATCGTTGAGGATGGCCGCGAACCGTGGCAGCACGACACCGACCAGCAACACGACCGCGCCGGCGCCGGCCACGGAAAGAATGAGCGGGTATGCGAGCGCGGCGCGGATCGAGGCCCGGGTCGCGGCGGCCGACTCCATGAGCGTGGCGGCTCGGCGGACACTCTGAGCGAGGCCGCTGCCGGCCTCGCCGGCGCGGATGATGCCGATCACCACGGGTGGCAGCGCGATCGGGGCGACAGAGAGCGCCGTGGCGAGCGACTCGCCGCGGTGAACCCCGTCGCGGATTGTGGGGAGCGATGGGCGCCAACTGTCAGGCGCGACGTCCTGTAGAGTGCCGAGCGCGCGGGCGATGGGGAGGCCGGACTCGATGAGCGATGCGAGCAGGCGGAGACCGAGTCCGAGGTCAGCGGCTGAGAGGCTGCGGGGGCGCGCCCAGCCGAGCCGTTCGGGGCGGACATCAAGGACCCAGTCGCCGCGATTGGCGACGAGAGCGTTCGCGGCTTCCGGGCTCGCGGCTCGCACCGTGCCGAGGTCGATCGTGCCGTCGGCTCGTGCCGCCCGATAGCGGTACGTGGATTCGGGTGACGTGCGCGGACCGACCGAGGAGGACACGGTGTTGTGCCGGAGGCGGACTACGGGTGGACCGGGCCGCCCCAGGAGGTCACGTCGGCGTCATCGCCGTCGCCTCCCGGTTTGCCATCGCGGCCTAGCGTATAGAGATCGTAGGTTTGCGGGTTCTCGGTGCCGGGGGAGGAGTAGATGTATGGCCGCCCCCAGGGGTCGAGGGGCACGACGCGCGAGAGATAGGGGCCGCGCCAATTGCGTGGCGGATCGCCGTCCGACGGCATCGTGCGGAGCGCGGTCAGACCCTGGTCGGTGGTGGGATAGGTGTCATTGTCGAGGCGGTACTGGTTGAGGGCGGTGGAGAAGAGTTCGATCTGGCTATGGGCGGCCGCCTGCTTGGCGTCGCCCACGTTGCGGAACACCGCGGGTGCGACGACGGAGGCGAGGACCGCGATGATGGCGATCACGACCAAGAGCTCGATGAGCGTAAAGCCAGCCGTGGCGTGACGACGGCGGCCATGGCTAGTGCTGAGCGACACGGAGGACCTCCTCGATAGTCGTGACGCCGGCGACGACCTTGGACCAGCCGTCGGCGGCGAGCGGTCGTGTGCCATCCCGGGCGGCGATTTCGCGGAGTTCCGAGCGCGGGGCGCCGCGTGTGATCGCATCTCTGAACGCCTCGGTGACGACGGCGAGCTCGAACAGGCCGACGCGACCGCGGAAGCCGGTCTGGCGACAGGCTGCGCATCCGGCGCCCTTGGAAAAGTCGACTTGTAGGTCATCGCTCTCGGTATCGCTGGTGGCCCACAGTGCCGCGACCTGTGCCGGATTTGGTTGGTACGTCATGCGGCATGCGTCGCACGTCACGCGGACCAGTCGTTGGGCGAGGACGCCCTCGAGTGTGGCGGCGAGGAGGTAGGGAGGGACGCCCAGGTCGATTAGGCGGGGGACCGCGCTCACGGCGTCATTGGTGTGCAGCGTGGAGAGCACGAGGTGGCCGGTCATGGCGGCTTGGACGGCGACCTCCGCTGTCTCAGGATCGCGCATTTCGCCGAGCATGACGACATCGGGGTCTTGGCGGAGGATGGAGCGGAGGGCTGCGGCGAAGGTGACGCCGGCTTGGCGGTGGACGGGGACTTGGGTGATGCCCGGCAACTCGTACTCGACCGGGTCCTCGACGGTGAGGATCTTCTCGGCTGCGGTATCACGCTGTTGGAGGGCGGAGTAGAGCGTCGTGGTCTTGCCGCTCCCGGTTGGACCGGTGACAAGGACCATCCCGTGCGTGCGGGTGGCCAACCGAGTCATGCCCTCGTAGATGCCGCCGGGCATCCCGAGCTCGCCGAGGCTGACCGGGCGGCCGCCGCGATCGAGAAGCCGGAGAACGACGCTCTCGCCGAACAGCGTCGGGACGGTCGAGACTCGGAGGTCGAGCTCGCGGGCTTCGAGCCGGACGCGGATGCGACCGTCCTGTGGGCGCCGCCGCTCGGCGATGTCGAGTTCTGCCAGGAGCTTGAGACGTGATATGACAGCGTGGGCGAGGCTTGGCGGCGGTTCCGGGGTCGGATTCAGCACACCATCCAGCCGGAGACGGGCAAGGAGGCCGTCTTTCGTGGCTTCCAAGTGGATGTCACTCGCGCCGGCGTCGTAGGCATCGCGGACGAGGAGATTTACATAGCGGACGACAGGAGGTTGGTTGGCCAGATCGCGGATGTCGGCTGTTCGGTCGTCGACGTCCCCGTTGGCAGTGACTCGGGCGAGCTCGATCGACGCGGCCTCATGGTCCGCGTGGGCGACCAGTCGTTCGATCAGGCGCACCACGTCTGCATCTGAGACTAGCATCGGCACTACGGAGCACTGATAGGCCCGCTCGAGATCGGGGATCGCATCCTCGAGAAGCGCATCCGGTGCCGCCGCGATTCGGAGGTCGCCGCTGGCACCTCGCTCGACGGGGCACAGTCGGTGGTGAAGCAGGTACTCGCGCGTGAGCCCTTCGGCAAGCTCTATGGTGCCGACGGCCGCACGGGAAGCGGGCATGGTGACGGACACGGGTGACGAATCCCCGGCCGCTCACTGCGGCCCTGGCAAGTTGTGCCGCTACGGGGCCGAGTGAGACGCTCCCCCGCGGCCCTGAATTACGGTCGCCCTATTATGCCGTCCGCGCCGTCACGGAGTAGTGACTCAGCGGGCAACCCAGTGTCTGAGCGGGCACCCGGTGCACCGCGTGTGATCGCGGCGCTGCGGTCCATCGCCTGCACGACGTGGGCTACGCCAGCTGAGTCGCGCAGTCCCTCGCACGAGTACCCGAGGTATCGTGCGACCAAGTGCCGGAGCGGTATAGGCGAGTCGAACCCGAGGACCTGCATGGCCCGATTGATGGAGTACGTCTCGTCCCGTAAGAGCCACGCCAGTACGAGGATCCGCACCCACATAAGAAAGCGCTCGGGTGAATCCAGTCCCGCCTGGGCGAGATGGTTAGTCACCGTCCGTCGGCACACGCCGACGCCGGCTGCCAGTGCGGCGACGCTCAGGCGCTCCCGCACGTGTTCCAGTGCGAAGCAGAGGATCCCGAGCGCATCGACGCCAAGGGGGCCTCGCACGTGCAGGACCTCTCTGATAATGGCGCGGATCATTGGATGCGCCGATCGGCGCTCGACGATCGGCCTGACAACCCCCGCCAAGTCACGCGAGCCCCGGACGACGAGATCGCTGACGCCGGCGTGGCCGGCATCGAAGCACTGGCGCATCGTGTCGATTGAGTAGTGGGCGTACGCGACGACCGGGACGCCGGGCCACTGCGCGCGGAACGGGTATACGGTGGCCACCCATTCCTGAGCATCGGCCAGCGGGTCGTGGCTGTCCAAGTAGAGCAATCCGAGTAAGGGGGTCTCGGAATCGCGCGAACTATCTCGCGTCGCGAGAGACGGAAGGAATCGGACCTGAGCGACACCGCGGAGCGCGCTCGTGATGTGTTGGCGTGCCTCGGCCGATCGCGCTGCCGCCACGATCTCATGCTTGGCGGCAGTTCCGGTCGGCCACAGTCGGGACTTTCCCCTCGTCGCGCCAGTGTCGGGACCACAGTCCATGCGCGCCACTCCGGGAGGACGGGCGGGGAAGCGAAGATGAAAGTAATGACCGCGGTCATGTTCGCTAGAGCGATGTCGCGTCTAGTTGTGGTACCGGTGGAGTTGTTCGACGCAATGGGAGCAGCCACGCAGCGTGCATCGTCTGCACGCATGTAACAGCGTCATACTGCATGTAACCGGCCGCCCGGTACCAGCAGCCCGCGTGCGCCTATCGCACGTGATGCGATCGCGCACCGTGAGGAATGAGTCGACCGTGTGGCGGTGACTGCGTTGCCCGGTGAGTCACTCCCGTGCGTGTCCAGTCACTATTCGCGACCACGAGAGGACCACATCCTTGCGGCGCCACCGGAGCATGCGCGGCCGGTCGATATCTGTAGCGCGTGGTCCGGTACAATACCAGGAGGTTACCGTGTTCTCGCCAACGCGGACAATCACACGTGAACGGTGCCCGGCCAGAGGCAAAGCCAATCTCCGCGGGAGAGGTCACATGCGCGTCAATGTCACCGCTCAAGATAATCGTGGCACCAACGACAGTGGCCGGTCACTGGTCGCATGGCTTGCAGCGACTAGCGCCGGCTTTCGCGCCTGCGGGTCTGATTTAGAGATTCCCACCCGCTCTTGCGCGGCTGTAGTCGGCCAACCGAGTCGGTACCGAAGGCCGCATGGGTTGGGGTGAACTGCGGATGTCACGCCCGGTGACGACAAAGAGTACCTAGAAATAAGCATCACGTGCGTCGTGGTGGGATGCATCGTGACATAGCTATTGTGAGTCCATATCGGAGGCGACCGTGCGCAAAGCTCTTGTCCCGTGTGTCCGCCCAGTACGGTGGGGCGAGCAATCAGGCCCTCGCGGATCTAGCAGCATATGTCTAGTCGCGCCAGTAATGCTCCTGCTCGTGACGCTTTTGACAGGGTGGCACCGCGTCGAAGCTCAAGCACCGCCACCGATCTGTAGTCCGTGCGGATATCCGCCGGTAGTAACGATCACACCTAGTTCTGGCGCGGTCACCTCGTCGCTTCAATCGTTCACCATCGACGTTTGTGATACAATACTCGTCGGAGTCGGCGAGGTGGCATTTAACGGTGCGGACGTTTCAACGCAGTTCGCGTTCGTGACGGCAGATTCAACACCTGGCTGCTCAAAGCACATACGAGCGACGCAGCAGCTGCTGCTGAATGCCGGCACTGACTCGCTCAGAGTAGACGCCGTCGGCGGCGAAACGTATTACGACACAACCAAGGCGACGTACACGTTTAAGCCACCTCCTCTCTATGGAATCAGCGTGATCGCCGCGGTGGGCCACATTAATGCGCTGGCAGCCTCCAGCGGCTCTGCAAGCTTTACGGTTACGAATACGGGCAATGCCACCGATACATTCACCGTGGTGGCGGCCTGTCGGGGAACCGGCCTGGCAACGTGTGGCGCGGCGTCCCCGGCGAGCGCGATCCTCGCCAGCGGAAGCACACAGGCGGTATCGGTCTCCTATACCATGGGTACCGCCGTCAACGCTACTGGCACCATCCAAGTCAATGCTCATCGGACCAACGCGCCGACCACGGTTGCCGACAGCGGGTGGACCGATGTGACGGTACAAACGAAGTCGGCTCACGGGGTTGCGGTTCTTGCGTACAACCCGAATAGCCTACGCGATCCCGGGCACTGCCTCGATGTGGCAGTCCGGCCCGGGCTCGCCGTCACGTGTGGCGACCTGCGGTTCGTCCACGAACTGCCATCCGTGCGTACCTATAACAAAGTTCGGACTCCGGCGCTGATCTATGAGAGCCAGGGAGCGCACCCGTATATCCTGTCCACCGCGTTGGTTACGGCGGACACGTCTGTGGGCACAATCGATTCTGTGGTGGTGAAGCTGCACAGCGGCGGAGTGACGGTCGACCACGTGAACCTACCAGCTAGCGCCTTCGCCCACGGCGTCACGGAACGCACCGTCCTGGGGGAAGATCAACTGTCCGGCGGCAGTAGTGAGGTGACATATGTCGTGGTCGCGACGACCTATGGGCACACCGGGACCACGACCACGGATTCGACGACAGGGTTCACGGCGTTCCAGAACAACCGCTTTTCGAACGCCGGCCGTGGTTGGGCGGTCGCGGGACTCGAGCACCTGCAGTTTTATGGAACGCCGCCGACTGGGTCCTTGCTCTGGACCACCGGAGGCGGGGACATCCGCTACTACCAGCCCGTGTCCGGCCACACCGACTTCTGGACGACACAGCAATTGGACCGCGTTGACACGATCACCTACAACACGACGACCAAGCATTATACGCGCCTCGCGCCGCACCGCGTGCAGGTCGTTTTCGATTCCTTGGGGCGCCATATCCAAACCATCGACCGCCTCGGGTACATCACGACGTTTGTCTATCGGACGACGACGTCGACATCAATCGATGTGGATCACATTACGGTCCCCAGTAATGTGGCCGGCGGCATCACCTACCAGTTCAAGTACAACTCCACGAGTGGGTACCTCGATGCCGTGTGGTCGCCAGGGGCGAGCGGCGTCCGTATGGACAGCCTATACCGGGATGGCAACAACCAAGTCGTGAAGGTGGTCTATCCGAACGGCACGCATGAATCGATCGCATACTCGGGCGCCAGTAACCAGGCCAGCCTGATTTCAGCGATCCAGGACCGGCGGGGAATGTGGACCACCATTCACTACGATACCGCGCTCAAAGTGAAGCAGGTCGCGGTCGATACAGCCGGCTTGAATGGAGCTGGGGCGTTGAACCTCACGACGCTCTTCACGGCGCAGCAATCGGTCGGGTATCACATCGCCCTGACGCCGGATTCGGCGTACAGTATCATCAACGGCCCCCGGTTCGATACGACCATCACCCGGATCTGGCTCGACCAATACGGGTCGCCGATTCGGGTACGCGATGCAATCGGCAACGAAACTCTCCTGACCAAAGCCAATGCGGCATTCCCTGCGCTGGTCACGCGCATGAAGACGGCCAACCAGCGGGTCCTGGGCGCCACCTATGATTCTCGCGGTAACTTAGCCAGTGAGACGGATTCCTCTCATGTGCTGAGCGGCGTATACGAAACGACCCGATACGCTTTCGATCAGAAGTGGGACTTCGTTACGAATATCGCTCGTGCCGACGCCGATAGCGTGAGTTTCGCATACGACCCCACATTCGGTAACCGGCAATGGCAGGAACTGGAAGGGGATACGTCTTTCAAGGTGTGGTTCACATATGGGGCTGCGGGTACCAGAGCGGCCAATTTGCTGGTCGGCGTCGCCTCGCCCTTGCAGCACACTGCCGGCGCATCGGCAAAGCTCGCCTACGACTCCTTGAGAGTCGACGACTCGATCGCAACCACGCCGAAAGGCTACCTAACTGAATACATCGTCGATGCGGTCGGTCATCGCATCAGAACACAAACGCAACTGGATTCCGCTCTGCCGACGCCCAAGTATTGGCGCGTTGATTCATCGGCGTATGACCTCCTCGATCGCGTTGTGCTCACCAGGAGCTACGGTCCCCGGGATAGCTCGCTGTTCTTTCCGCACACTACAATTCCCGCCCAGCCTACGCCAACGTACGCGCCAGCGGAGACGTTGAGTGTCGCGACGGTGTACAGTTCGGTCGGCTTGGTGCTGCCGGACACTATAAGGCGTTCGGCCTCGCCAGATCTCAATGCGATCGGTCAAATGGCAATCGCACGCGTTTATGATGCAGCCGGTCGCATCCAGCAGGAGACGGCGCCGGATGGCTTCGCTGACCACTACACCCGGGATGCTGCCGGCAATGTTGTCAGCCATACGACCCGTCGAAACAACGTCATCGCGACGGCCTACGACAGCTTGAATCGAGTGATCCGCACAATAGTACCCGGCGTTACGTACGACTCGACAGTCTTTCCAGATACCAGTTTTTCATTCACATGGACATATCCCCTCTATAGCAACTGCAGTTCAGTGGAATACTGCATTCCGGCAGACACGGCCAGCTTGGCGTACGATGAGGTAGGGGATATGGTTATGGCTAACAACAGAGATGCCCGAATTGTGCGGGCCTACAACCCGAACGGGACTATCGCGGCCGACACGCTACGAATCCGGACATATGCCGTGGCCGGCGATTTCACGAATCATGTTTACGGCATTGAATATACATACGACTTAGATAACCGCCGTACTGTCATGACGCACCCGGCGACGATTGCCCCGTACTCTGGAGGAGTGCTTTACACACAACAACAATACTCGTACAACAATCTCAATCAGCTGCAGAACGCTACTGACGTGTTCGGCAATTTCTTCGATCACCAATATGATCGAGATGGTAACCTTGCCCGCGTGGAGAACGTGGGAACCGCCGAGACAGCAACCTACGACCTTGATGAGCGGATAGTTACGCGTGTCGATTCTACAGGGGATGTAGGGACTACTGACGGATGGCCATCGCGGACGATTCATAGCCAGCAATTCTACTACGACGGTGCTGCCCGGCAGATTGAGGCTCTGGAGACAGCTTCGGGCATGCAGGACACCTCCCTCACGCATTACTCAGCGCTCGGTGCGATGGCTCATACAATTATTGTCCCGCCATCGAGCTATCCATTTACGATGGACGAGGAGGCATACATAACAGACGCACTCGGTAACGAGTTGGCGTCTTGGCCGACAATAGCCAACGGTACCTCGGTTACCGAGGACAGCGCGTTGAACAATGTCTTCAAGACCTACAGTGCTGGCACTGGACGGCTTGAACAGGCCGAGTTGAACCACAGCGGGCTCCCCACTGGCACTTACTTGGAGAGGTATCAATATGATTCCTCTGGCAACCGGCGTGACGGGGAGCTGTTGAATGGAAATACGTTTGAACTCAACTACGAGTACTACGACGCAGCCGAACGCCTCCGTGTGCTGGATCGCCGGAGTTGCACCCTTAACAGTGCCAACCACGACTGTGAAGCTGATCCGCTTCCGCTCTCGACTGCATCGCGGTTCGAAGAATATTTCTACGATGCACTCGGGCGGCGTGTAATGATGCGGTCGCGGGACGATGCGACACCATGCAATGCCAACGGGCTGCCGGAAAAGGCGAACGGCTGCTTTGGGATAATTCAGCGGACGGCCTACGACGGCGATCAAGTCCTCTACGAAATGCGCATGCCGGGGGATGATTCGGTATCAACGGCACGTCTGGAACGGGATACGGGGGGGGTCGCGACATACTACTCGCATTATTCAAATGCGCTCTTTGGCCGCGTAGGTTACACACACGGACTGGGCCTAGACGCGCCGTTGGAGATCATTCGGATGGGGTATTCAACTCTCTGGCCGAATCCGATCCCGATCATTCCATTCACGAACCTGCGGAATGGTTACGACGCAGGTGCCTTTCTTAACGGGACATACGGTTCCGGCTCAGAATACCTATGCACGAATTATGGAATCCTCCCCCTGTCGAACGACAGTACGTGTGTGCAAATCGCATGGCCCGCGTTTTACTATGGAGCGTGGTTTGAGGATCAAGGCCTAACTTCAAGCAACGCTGTGACTTGGGTTGGCAGTTTGGTCGACAGCCACCGGGATCTATCGAATCAACTGTATAAGCGGAATCGGTACTTCGACCCGCAAACACAGACGTTTACACAAGAAGACCCTATCCGGCTTGCCGGCGGGGTTAACCTTTACGGCTTTGGGGGTGGGGATCCGGTCAACTACGATGATCCGTTCGGGCTGGATCCGTGCTGCGAGGTTGGATCAATTGTGGTATCGATAGCGAGGGTGAAGGCACAGAATGACGCAGCACAGCTTCGTGATCTTGAGAGAACCGTAAAGTCAATGTTTGAGGCGGCGGTGCCCCTTGTAGCGAGTGTTGCGGTTGCCGGCGGAGAAAATGCTGCGGACGAGCTAGGAGCTGGAGATGAGGAGGCCGCTGTAGGCACGCGATACATGGGGGCAAGTGAAGCCGCGGAGGTGGAGGAGAGCGGAGGCACTATCCCAGCAGTGAACGAAGCTGGTGAGTCACGCAAAATCCACTATACTACGGACGAGCCGACGATGTCAGCGAAGGAGGCAAAGGCACGCTATCACTTGAAGCAGACCCCGACGCACATGTGTCAGTTTCCAACGTGCAACGTGCAGAATCAAGTACCGCCCGATGGTACCGTGGCGCCGGGCGCGGCTCAATCCGCTACATCAAGACCCATCCACGGTGTATCACCGCCTGTGCCTCTCAATCCATAGTCCACATGTCGCGATTGCCACGTGAGATTGTCGTGCGTCTCAAGACGGAGAGCAACAGCATCATTCCGTTGCGCGATGTTCTTGTATCGCTTGAACTGTACTGCCATGGCGCCTACTACTACGGAGACTTGATCGGGTTGACGGATGATTCCGGCACCGTTCGCATCACTCGCGACCGTGTTCAGCAGGATTTTGACCGTGATCAGGATTTATTTCTCATGGATTATAAAGTACCACTCGATCAAACGGATCCTGTTGTCGGAATAGTCGTTCGCGGCGATTCTGATTTTCTGACGCGGAAGAAAGCCGTTGAAGAGAGTCGGATGGTGAGGCCGGACGCGCGGGCTGCATATGCTCGCGCCAGAAATGCGGCAGTTCAAACGGCGAGAACGCAGGTCGAGCTGCCCGCTGCGCCATCCGACCAGTTAGCAATTGAATTGTCATTAACGTCCAGCGATAGCTGATCCGGATATGTGTTGCACACTAGAGGTCCTGATTCACGCGGACTCTGCCAGCCCGAACAACGCGGGCTGGATGGATCCCGGCTGACAGGAGTGATCGCTCTGTTCGGAGCGACGGCGACGGATTGTGGTAGTCATACCGGGAATCGACGTGTCGAGCACCGCCAATGCTGGCGCGGCGGCAGTATAGTGCACCACCATCCTCCGACCAACACGATACCTGTCCGGGGCGCGAAACGTTGCGTCGCGGGTGGAAGCTGGCCATGATGCGATGCGTGCGAGGGGAATGAGTGGTGTTGGTGTCAATGATCGAGTGATTCTCCGTCTTGTGTGATCGAGTGAGAGTCCCTCGCCTCCAGTGAGCCCACTGCGGGGGATCCGGCAGCGGGGCAGATGACAGTGGCAATCGTTATTGGCGGTGGCGGATCCGGGTTGAGGGCCGGGGTGCGCAGCAGCCCCGCGCGGCGGGCTCTACACCCCGATCTCGGACCAGCAGGACGGTTAGGAAATCTGCGCGATTGGCTCTGGGGTGAAGCTGGCTTGGGCTCGAAAGTGAGCCAGCGCCAGGTCGTGCAAGCTGGTGTGCGGCCGCTCGTTGTTGTACTCGGCCTGCCAGGCATCCAAGATCTGCTGCGCGTCTTCGATCGAGTAAAAGTGATGTTGCGATAGACACTCCCGGCTGAGGGAGCCGTTGAAGGCTTCGTTCACCGCATTGTCGCCTGGGGTACCACGCCGGCTCAAGTCGAGCGGAATGTGCTGCCAGTATGCCCAGGCGTCCCGGCCATCGACGTGAAGTCGGTTCCTTGATCGCATTGTAGAACCGCCGGTCACCCCCGCTGCACGAGCAGCGTGGTGAGTGCCGCCGCGACATCCTCGCCGCGAAAGCGCGATCGCGCCACAAGGTCGAGACACTCGCGGGAGAAGACATCGATCACCGTGAGCACGCGGAACGTCGCGCCGCTCGCCGTTTAGTCGTGCACAAAGTCCATCGCCCAGCGCGCGTTCGGCCGATCGGCGGGGGTGCGCACCGGGCGCGTGCTCACATGCTCACAGTGCGCTCATTTGGGAGTTCTTCTATATTGCACCATTCGTCAATTTCTGTCGACCCCATTTGTAGGGATCTAACTGACTGGCTGTATTCGTCCGTGTCCGTGGCGGCAGGTAGGATCTAAGATCTTTGCCTTCTCCAGGGTCGTTATCGATGAAGCGATTAGTCGTTGTCAGTGCATTGGTCGGCTTCGCGGTGCCGATCTTCTGGGGCGTGATGGCGTTTCTGACCTTCGGTGATCCGCAGAACGCCTTGGCCGATATGTTTTGGGCGACTGTCCACAGGACTTGCCCGCCATGGCTTATTGACGGGACATCAATTCTGGCGAACTCTCTGGCGACACCGTTCCTCAACGCTGCTTTGTATGGTAGCGTGGCGTTCATGGCGGCGTCTGTTTTCAGGGGAATCTCACGCCTGATTCACATACGTCTGGCGCTCGGTTCCATACGCATTTACGGAGTGATCGCGATGGCTGGTTTGTGTGCGGTAGTTGCGGCGTCGTTGTCCGTTGACGGTAGGTGGGCGCTTGTGGGGCTACCGGCTGGGGCATGGTTGCCGATCGGGTCTGCCATCACCTACTTCTCCATGGACGGACAGAGGCGCGTCAGCGCCGAAACGTAGCGCCGAAGCAACTCCGGACGCAGTTGCTAGAAGGCGTTCTCTCAGATCCTGCGACTAAACACTACCGACTCGGTAACCGCAACAGATCTGCAGCAATGTCGTTTCGCCCGCTCGCCACGGCGATCATAGCGGGCGGTGGTCTCGATACTCGAATGCCCGGCCAGTTCCTTCACAGTGCTCATGTCCGCACCCGCATCGAGCAAATCGCCAATAAACGACCGCCGGCAATCATGTGGCGAGAAATGGGGAATTCTTTCGAAACGAAGCTGGAATCCCTGTTAATTCGGCACAATGAAAATCTCGCCGTCCCAGCGCCAATGGATGTAGGTGCGGCCTCATGAATCGAGGGCGTTGGCATACGATCTACCGGTCGAGGCATGTGCGTTTGTGGGGCACCAACGTTCCTGGCCTAAGCGCGCGGGACGAGTTTCAAATTAGCCGCCGCCTATCGGGCACGTTCGCCGCGGCGGCTGTAGAGTACAGTTAGCCAGCTTGATGAAGCAACTCGATCAAACAAGGCGAGCCTATTGTGGATACTGGCCAATCAAAAGCGCTCAGTGAACACGTCATATACGCCAATCAACTTTCCAGTTGGCTGCAAAAGGCGGGAATGCCAAATGCGGTGTCCGCCGTTGATTTTGCGGATATAGTATTCGCAGCTCAGAAAATCGACGGCTATCTGCGAGGTCTTCTGGATTGTGACCCCACTCAAGCGGATCAGATCGACGCAGCCCACACATTGCTCAGCAAAATCTACGTGTGGCTATTCTCCGAGTTGAAAAGCCATCTAGTGGATCTTGAGACGGCGTGGCCACTCATCGACGCGCGGTTCGAAGAGTTGAGCATCACAAGGAAGCCAAGGGGCTGATGGCACCAACAATCAGCTCCGAAGGCGCGCATGCGGATCGCGACGGCCGATGCACATGCGGTGCAGGCCAGTTGCCGGCCAAGGGATCTGACGGAACGGACGCAACTGATTACAATCCCTATTACGGCCAGGCGCTTTTCACATTCGGTGCGGGACCTGTCGACCAGCCATTGAGTGTCACTCGGCTCAACTACGCCGATACACAGGACTCACTGGGGAAGCCGTCCTCGTACGTTCAGTGGCCGATCGTGTCTATTACGCCCCTCTGGAACGCGCTTGGCCGATGGGACAACGCATTTGTTTCGCCACTTTACGCGGCAACGACACACAAGTTCAGGTTCGGTACACAGCTCGGGTGGCAGAGTTATGCCATGTTCCCACCTCTATTGCCCGAGAGCTGGTTGGGATCGGTACTGGAGGGAAAGCGAGACCAGGTGGGGACCGCCTACCGGCGGGCGCGCGTCTATGATCCAGCCACCGGTCAATTCACACAGGAAGACCCGCTCGCCTGACCGGGGGGCTCAATGCGTACGGGTTTGCGGCAGGGGATCCGGTCAACTATGATGATCCGTTCGGGCTCACGGTGTGCTTCAACGGTGACGCAGCGAAAGTGAATTCGCTCAAGGCTGGTTTGCAGGGCGCTACGCACTCGGCAATAACGCTTGGTCGCGTCAATGGTCGCGACAACTGCGTGACCAAATTCACCCCGGATGCGCACAGCGAGGCCTTTGCTGATATCCAACAGGCCTTCACTGCCCTCGTCGGCTCCCCGGACACGTATAGCGTGTCGTATTCCTATGCTTATCCGGAGTACGACCCATCGACACGTACGATGTGGCTACTTGATAATTGGAACGGGCTCAGCTATCGATCGCTTATGGGCAGCACATGCACGGGGGGGACGACATATTCTCAGCCGGGACAGATACTCGCGCACGAACTTAGCCACGCCTTCAGCATCGGTATCCATGGCGCGCCGTGACCTTCCCCCCGCGATGAGGAACACTAATTATGGGTCCTGATCCTGCCTGAGGCGGGAGGATCCGATGCGGAAGAGCCGGTTCAGCGATGAGCAGATCCTGGCGATGGTACGCGAGGCGGAGGGCGGGAAAGCCGCCGAGGTCTGCCGGCGGCACGGGATCTCGAAGGAGACGCTGCGGCGATGGCGGACCAAGTTTCAGGGGATGGAGCTGCAGGAGGCCAAGCGGCTCAAGCAGTTGGAGGAGGAGAATCGCCGGCTGAAGCGGGTGGTGGCCGATCAAGCGCTCGATAACGCACTGCTCAAAGACCTCTTGGGACGAAAGTGGTGACGGCCGATCAGCGGCGGCGGGCTGTCACCTACTTGCAGACGGCCCGCCACGTTAGCGAGCGTAGGGCACGCCGCGTCGCGCGGCTCAGCGCGTCGAGCTACCGGTACGTGTCGCGCCGCACCACGCAGGATGCCCGGGTGCGCCGGCGCCTGCGCGAGCTCGCCGCGCAGCGCCCGCGCTGGGGGAGTCCGCGTCTGCATTGGCTGTTGCAGCGCGAGGGGCTCGTGCGCAATCACAAGCGCACGGAGCGGCTCTACCGGGAGGAGCGCCTGGCCGTGGAGCGGCGGCGCCGGCGGAAGCGCGCCAGTACGCCGCGCGTCCCGCCACCGGTGCCCACGCGCCCAGACGAGCGGTGGTCGATGGATTTCATTCGCGATACGTTGGCCGACGGACGCGTGTTCCGGGGGTTCACCGTGGTGGATGACTTCACGCGCGAGTGTCCGGTGATCGAGGTCGATACGCATTTGACGAGCGCGCGCGTGATCGGGGTACTCGAGCGATTAGCCACGACGCGTGGACTCCCAGCTGCGCTGGTCTGTGACAACGGGTCTGAGTTCACGAGCCGCGCGCTCGATGCCTGGGCCTATCAGCGTGGGGTGCATCTCCTCTTCATCCGTCCGGGGAAGCCGGTGGAGAACGCGTTCATCGAGAGCTTCAATGGCCGATTCCGCGATGAGTGCCTCTCGGCGAGTTGGTTCCTCACCCTAGCGGATGCGCGACACCAGATCGAACATTGGCGCCGGGACTACAACAGCGCGCGTCCACACAGCGGACTTGCTGGTGCAACTCCCAGTGGGTTTGCGCGAGACTTCGCTCACGCGAACCTTTCACCCGACCCGTAATAACTGCTCCTCAAGCGGGGGGAAGGTCACCCGTTGATCGGCTTCGAGGGTCGGAGGTGCCGATGGTATGTCTGGCGTGGCAGCATCGTCCTTCCCGTTCGATGCTGTGCCTTTCCCGATGCGGTCCCAATTCTCCCTGAATAACGGAATTGCATATGCGCGAGGCTGTAGCCATTAACTGACCGCCATCTTTCTCGCCTCGAAAGGCGCCCTGCCGTACCTCCGATGGATAGAGGACGAAACACTCTGGATGATCTTCGCCGACATTGCGGCATATCACGAAATAATCGGCGTAAGCGTGGGCAAAACCGGTCCCGAGCGGTACGGGTACAGCCTTTGAAAGAGCCTTGACCTGCACTGTGTGCTTGCGCTTGGCATCAATGCTATAGATCAGCAGATCTACTCATTTCGCATTCCGTGACGTGGGCATCACGTTCCACCCGAGGAGAGAGAGCCGATAACATACGTAGTAAAGCCCGACGTTGCCCACGACCTGCTGGTTCAATGTTGGCATCTCAGTCACGTACCTCGGTATCAGACAAACTCGTGGATATCGCACGTGTCCGGCGCCCAAATGGCAAGCCGTACCGGCGTGTCGTCGGCGTCAGCCAATGTATTTATGAGTAAGCGAGCAGGGTCAACAGTCAATCGCTTTCGTCCGGCACGCGTATAGAACGAGCGTGGCGCGACAATAGCACCGGTAACCGGCTTTGCCAGCCCACGAGTTCGACCTTGGCAGAATTCCGCAAACCCTGCTGATTCCCGGGCCAATTTCACTTGAAGCAGGTTCTGCACGACCGCGTACCATACGTTGTTCGCGTCGTGTTTCACCTCGCCGATGACACCATACACGCCCGCATTGGTGCGATAGAAGAGGACAAGGTCGGCCTCGACATTGTCCGCTCTGCCGCCCCCCCGATCGGCCACTAGCGGAAGACCGTTCACTCCATCAATCACCTCATGGCCGAATAACCGAAGTCGAGAACAGCACTTGACGAGGATATCGTGTTCAATCGCGTGTTCACCGTTTCTGGGGTGATCGGCGTCCCCTCGCGAATACAGCGGCCCTCCGGGGTGTAACCTGCTGGGCAGTCTTGTCCCATTCCTGTCCCACGCGCCGGGCGCGGGGCAATTCCACAGAGTGCTTAGGTGGGCGACGCGGCAGCCGACATCAGGTACTCTTGACCCTTCGAATTGGGCCAGAGCCATCCACCAGCTAAGCCAAGCGACGAAGATGTTATCGCGCTTCACAATCGGTTGTGCGTGGCGATGGGGGCCTCCCGAAGGCCCACACCTAAGCTTGGAGGGCGTTCGGGCCCCTGAGGGAGAGCCAAAGCTAGCCGACAAGAATGTTGGTCGTAACGAGTCATGCACGACGTGACAGCGCGAGTGTTAGCGGATTCGCGCAGAGGTGCTCAACTGCGCATCAAGCAACGACGGGCTACTTGCAGCGTCCCGTTGTTAGCAAGGATGCCGAACGAGTTGCGCACTTGCCGGATCGTACACAAGGTTCGTGATCGACCCATCCCGTATGGCGTCCACTGCCTCGTCGATGACATGAAGGGGCACAAGGAACCATTCTCGGGGGTGCACTGGATGACCAAACCGGTCGTTAATGGTCAGGTTAAGCTGTGCCGGCGCGAATATGCGATGGAATATGGCTTCCAGTTTTGTACGCTTGACACGCGCAAGCTTGTACGTGGCGATGACCTCGACGTCCGCCAGGAGGTAGGTGGGGTCTAGAGCGGCGTTGGCGATACGAGTCTCGACCTTGCCACCGGTGACGCCAATCTTGTGGATCAGGTCACGATGTTCCGCGACGAAGGGGTTAGAGGACAGACTTCGCAGCACGTAAATGGTACCGCTTTCGATATCGTCTTCCTCCCACGCACCGCTAAACAGCGGCACGTCGGTCGGCTCGGTCAATCGGCGTCCCGCTTCATCCTTGTAGAGCGCCCGCTGCAGCGAGCGTCGCAGAAGATTGCTCTCTGTTCCATTCGAGTAGATGACGCGCAACCGTGCATCTGACTCACCGTTCGGCGCGCGGAACACGTCTCCCATTTCGGCGATGTAGACGAGCTGGCCGCCGAGGATGAAGAAGTTGCCGGTTCCCACGCTTGCATCCTTGCCGAAAGGGCGCGCCTGGCGGATGCCTGTTTTGAGCTCGTCCTCGACTTGTTTGAACAGCGGCCGGTACCGATCGAAGTCCGCACACTTCTCGCGATTCGCGATTTCATCCGACGCTCGTATCTCAGCCCTTGGCCGGACGTGACGCAGTTCGGTGATCGCGGAGGTTCCCACAACGTTCTCGAGCTCCGCCAGCATCTCGTCGTCGGTCATCGACTCTGCTGGTTCAGCCGGAACGATCTCCGCCCCACTTAACAGCCCCTGACGATCGAATGGCGCGAGAACGATCCGGCATTCCTCGAGTGCCCGCAGACGATCGAGCCTCACGGCGTACAGCCGTTCGAAGATGTCTTTGTCTTCCCCATGGTGCGGGGGGTGGCCATGCTGCTCGACGAAACGTTGGATTTCCTCGAATCCGGCGATAATGCGTTCCTCACGCGGCGAGCGCCCACCTGTCTTTGCCGGTTGGGCGAAGTCCGCCAGCTCCTCACTCAGCTGATCGAGGTCAAGCTCACTCATAACGGCCTTCGGCCTTGAATCGAACAAAGGCAGTGGCGCCTTCGGCCATTCGCCTTTCCCAAGCGTCCGGCGAGGTGAGCGATGGAAGTCGGCCGCGTTCCTTCTTGAATCGCACCGCGCGAACGGCAAGATCTTTCGCTTCGTCAAGCGTGACGTTGGTTCGCTTCGCGGAAATGGCCGCGGCGACCTGTTTCAGACTGTCCTCGCTCATCGCCTTGGCGAGAATTGCGTATGCCTCGCTGAACGGATTGATCCGATCGATGAGGTCGATATCCAGGTCCTTCACGTCCATCGCGAACCTGCGGACGCCGTCAAGCAGCGCAGTGTTGGCAGGGGGTTCGGCACTCTCGCTCTCAACCGCCAGCTTCTTGGCCTGCTGCACCAGATTCATGGCGGCGACAGCGTGCTGCCGCACGGCCTCCTGATCCTCCTCTGGAAGGTCAGGGTACTTTTCCTTGATGATCTTGCCCATACGGACCTGCGTCAGTTCCTCAGGTACCAACTCCTCATCGAACAGCCCACGCTCGACCGCATTCCTGTCCTGCACGAAGGTGGCGATCACTTCGCTGAGGTCTTCCCGGCAGATTCGCGCGCCCCATTCACTCTTGGGCTCGGCAATGTTCTTGATCTCGACCTGAAACTGGCCCGAGCCCTGGTTGAATCCGACGTTGCACTTCTCAGGGTCATAGCCGCCCTCGCCGTAGTCGAACCCTGGCACGGGCCCACTCTTCGCATTCTTCGGCCTGAATTCGAACCGAGGCGCGAGCACCTGCTCCATCAGCAAGCTGGCAGCGATGGCCTTGAGAGTGTCGTTCACGGCCTCAGTGACCGCCTGCTCCGACGCGTCCGGCTCGGCGATCAGGTTGGTGAATCGAGCGCGCGTCTTCCCCGGAGCATCTCGTGTCGCACGGCCGATGATCTGGACGATCTCGGTGAGGCTGGCGCGATAGCCTACAGTCAGCGCGTGCTCGCACCAGATCCAATCGAAGCCCTCCTTCGCCATGCCGAGAGCGACGATAATGTCCAGGTAGGCACGATTGTTGTTTGCGGCGGGGGCCTTCAGCGCAGCGGCAACCCGCTCCCGCTTCCCTGGATCGTCATCGACGAGATCGGCAATGCGAAGCGTCTGCCCTTGGCGCGTCAAGACCAGTTGGAAGCCCGAGTCTGGGTCGGCCCCCTGCCATTCGCCGAGCTCGTGGATGATATGTTCGACTTCCTTGATCTTGTCCTTCGTACTCTCGCGCGCGTTGACGCTCGGGATGTGGATGATCGTCTTCTCGGCGGGATCGAGGACCTTGAGGATGTCGTCGACATAGGAACCCGAGTAGAAGAAGTAGCCTATGTCGAGCTGTTTCAGGTATTCGTAGCCGTTGAGCTGTTCATAGTACGTATACGTTACAGTGTCGAACTTCGCCTCATCCTGCGGAGCCAACACCGCCTCGGCGTCGCCCCGGAAGTAGGAGCCGGTCATCGCCACTATGTGCACGCGGTCGCGGGCGATGAGCTGGCCGAGGAACTGGCCCAGTTTATTGTCAGGATTGGCGGACGCATGATGAAACTCGTCCACGGCAACCAACCGATCGTCGAGCGCTTCGATCCCGAACCTTTCAACGGCGAACCGAAAGGTCGCATGTGTGCAGACCAGTATCCTGGCGTCGCTCGCGAGGAAAGCACCGAGCGCGCTGACTTTGCCGCCGTTATCTCCCCCCGGGGCGTTGCACAGGTTCCATTTCGGCTCGATGTGCCAGTCGGCCCAGAAGCCTGATTGGGTAAGCGGTTGGTCGTGGAAGCTTGCGCCGATGGACCTCTCGGGGACCACGATAATTGCCTGCTTGAGTCCCTGGTTCTGCAGCTTGTCGAGCGCTATGAACATGAGCGCGCGACTCTTCCCAGACGCAGGTGGCGACTTGATTAGCAGGTATTGCTCACCGCGCCGCTCGTAGGCGCGTTCCTGCATGGGGCGCATGCCAAGCGCGTTGGCTCTGGTCGAGCTGCCGTTGCGTGCGTACGAAACCGAAACGGAAGGAATCGATAGCTGGTCGTCGGTCACGCGCCCATTCCGGACTGGCGTTTGGTGGTCAAGGTGTGTCCGGCGGTCATCTTAGTGTAGAGATCAAACAGCTTTTCGAGCCGTTCAGTATCGTTGCGAAAGCGGCGGCCGATATAGATGCGCTCGAGCACTTCGTCATTGCGCTCATGCGCTTCGCGCAGATCTGGGGGCATCTTGCGGGGATCGTACAGGTCGGCGATCGTGGCCGGGAAATGCTCCTCGCGAGTCAGTAGGATGTCCGTGGCGCAACGTGTAAGGTCGCTCTTGTTCTTCTCGGTGAGGGTCGGAAGGGGAAAGGTGTTCCAACCGAGGGTGTTGGAGTAAGAGAAACGCATCTCCAAGCGCATGCAAACCGTACCGATCCAGACCCAGTGGAGCCGTGACGCGATGAGCGCCATGTTCCACAGGGGAGCATCATAGAGGGCGAATGCTTTGTTGTGCACTACCGCGCGGCTATCGACTAAGGCCACCGGGAGATACGATCTGTTTTCGGAGCTCACAATCGGAACCACTAGCAGGCTTGAGCGTGCCTCATTTTGGTCGCGGAACCGATGGGGGGCGCTTGTCAGCTTTGCAGCTTGACCATCGGAACTTTTCTCCTTGCGCGCAGCGGCAACAGCGTCTATCCGACTTCGGATCGCGGGGATGCGCATCGCTTCTTCTACGGTCTCGTCCGTGATCCAGAGGCAGGCACGCGGTATCCCGGAGATTAGCTCTCGCGATCCGTAGAGAGGACGAATGAAACGCCCAATGCAATGTCGCCCAACTAGCTCTCGCGCCTCACTGGCCTGCAACATCAGTTGGTTGGCGTAGTAGGGATGATTGCCGAACTGCATCGGCGTTCTTTCGTCCGGAACCCTGGTTCGAGGCGACACGAAGACGTCGACCCCCGCAACCAAATATGGATTAATGTTCTCCACTTCTCGAACCACGGTTTGTCCGTCCGCGCCGGGAGAAAATAACCTGCGTAGGACGCCTTGTTTCCTCGTCATCCCCACGATGCACACTGTGACACCGGCATTGTGACTGGCCAGATTGGACCATTTAAATGACTGGTGCGCAAACGAAATGGCGGTGCCGCCGCTCAGAATCGTCTGCCATAGGGCGCGTACTTGGATGCCTTGGCATATCGAATTCGTGGTGACAAACGCCGATTCAGCGTCCGTTTCCTTCAGATAGTCTGAAGCCTTGATGAACCAGCCCGAGACATAGTCAAGCGAGAGCGTATCCTTGGAGCGCCCTTCAAAGACGTCTCTCAGCTCGGCCTTTTGAGATCCGACCTGATACTTCCTACCGACGTACGGCGGATTGCCACAAATGTAAGTCTCACCGCCCTCGTTCTCGAAGTCGATCTCTGCCTGATTGAGCGGCGTATTAAAAAGGTCGTCACCTAGCAACTTCACACCGGTCCCAGTCGGGGGGCAGATGCTCAGCCAATCAACCCGTAGCGAGTTGCCGTGCGTGATCCAGTTTTGGGAATCGAGCGGCAGAAACTCCGCCAACGCTTCCTTCTGCCCGCGGTACATGACGTCGCACTGAAACTCGGCGATAATGAGCGCCAGGCGGGCGATTTCAGCGGCGAAATCGCGCAACTCAATCCCGCGGAAGTTGGTCAGCGGAATGTCACTCTTCCGTCCGCTTTCGCCACGTCTCTCGTTAATACAGTTCTCGATCCCGCGCATCTGCTTGTACGCGATGACGAGGAAATTGCCGGAGCCGCACGCTGGGTCGAAGACTCTGATCCTCGACATGCGCTTGCGCAGATTGAGCAACGAGCGAGGGTTGTTACCCGCTTCCGCCAAACGTGCCCGTAGGTCGTCGATGAACAGAGGATTTAGCACCTTCAGGATATTCGGGACGCTCGTGTAATGCATTCCGAGAGCGCCGCGCTCTTCGTCTTCGGCGACTGCTTGGATCATCGACCCGAAGATGTCCGGGTTGATCTTGGTCCAGTCGAGGCCGCCGATGTGCAGCAGGTAGGAGCGTGCAATCCTGCTAAAGCGCGGTGCGTCCGCGTTGCCTGAAAACAACCCTCCGTTTACGTAGGGAAATGCATCTGTCCAGCGCGGAGTGCGGGCCCCGGCGCGCTCTTCAGATCTCGTGTTCATGGCGCGGAAGATCCCGCGGATCACTTCATGCGTATTCGACGAGTCGCGCTCGCTCATCTTCGCGATGGTGTTGGTGAACAGTCCCTTGCTATCGAAGATGGCGGTGTCTTCGGCGAAGAAACAGAAGATCAGCCGCGCCAGGAAATGGTTCATGTCATGACGACGTTCCGACGTTCCCCATTCCGGATTGTCCTTCAGCAACTCGACATACAGCTTGTTAAGGCGGCTGGTGGCGCGGATGTCGAACGCGCTCTCGCGGATCTGCTTGACTGTCGTGATACCAGCCAGCGGCAGGAAAAAACCGAAGTGATCTGGGAATGCGTGGTATGCGCACGCGACCGTCTCGCCCGACTCCAGGTCCTCAGCTTCGAAAGCCGCTCCGTCCGTGGCGAGAATGAATTGCGCTTTCGCCTTCGTCGTCGCAGAGCTCGCCTTCAGAACTGCAAGCGTTGACGCGACATCACCCGGCTGCGCGACGGCGATGTGGACGTTGTTCGTCTGCAGGACGCCGCCAACGTCGGATCTGTTCGACGCGCCCGACCGCAACCGCTTGATTGTCGTGTCCTTGTTTCCGAACGCTTGCAAGAACGCGAACGGGAACTCTTTTGCGTCAAACGGTTGGCCGGCCAGGTCCGATACAGCAGCTTCGATCTCGACTGCATTCATTGGGCATCCTGACGGTATGACTTTATCGCCTCTGCAGCTCGTCGCTGGCACAGACTAAAGGAGAATCGGCTTCCGCCCCCGGTCGTTGGCGGGTTATCGAGGATCGGGTCCCGGAAGATCTGCGACTGATAGGCATGTCCCAGCTGAATGCTACGTCGGGCACGAGGATCGATTCTAGATCGGATGCCGCCGATCGCGATAGGGCGCGGGACATCCCACTACGTCGTACTGCAAGGAAGAAGTAGAAGGTGCTGTCGTCAGTGTGCCTGAAAACGTGGTCGGTCTTAGTCTCGGCTACGTCTTACGCGTCGCTCGTGCTGCCCAGTTGCGGCTCGAGCGATTGCCGAACGAGTCCGATCACGTACGGCAGGTCGTCCAAGCTCGACAGGCCGATCTCCACATCGCCGTTTCCCCAGCGCCCAATGCCACTGACATCTTTGCACAACCCTTTGGGATCGTTCAGATCGGCAAATGGCATGTTTAACGACAAGCGCAGCCGCTTGGCCTGAGGAACTGCATCCACGAAGTTGGTTTCGGCTTTGTACGCAACGTAATACTTGAGGAACTCCTCGGTCACACACGGGTCGAGCGCCAACACAGCCTTACGAAAGCCTTCGAACACAGGTTGCATATTTGGTGTCAGTAGGTGCGGATGATCGTTGATCGTGTACTCCGCGACGGCATCGCCGGTCGGCCGGTAGGCGTCCAAAATATCGCGAGGCAAAACAGGGGCCGACCAAACCGTGACCGCAAAGTCTGCTAGTTTGTCGGCGCGGGCCTGTATCGCTGCCTCGTCCCAAGCCTCGAGCGCGCCAAGCCCCTGGTTGAGCTTGAGTGGGCTTTGCTTTAATCCCTTCTCGGGGGCATCGGGCATATCGCGCTTCTCAATGAAGGAACGGTCGCTGTAATCGGCGTTATACGCGGTCAGCGTCAGGTTACCGAGTGTATGTAACCACGTCTCATGAACGCGCTGCCAATCAGAGCCGAGCGCCTCGCGCCACTCGAGGGAGAGACTCGGGTTCTGTGGCATGATGTGCTCGATGGTGTACTCGTCCACCACCACGCGCTCCTTTCTGCCATAATTTTCAATGCGGCGGAGCCAATAACTGCGACTGCGGAAGTTGTAAAGGTCGCGGGTATGCAGATCCCGGCGGAACTCTTCGTCAATGGGAAATCGACGGTAGGACGGCAGCCCAAGCAGGTGCGCCTGAATACTTTCCAGGTATCGGTCCTTCTTCAGTGCCTTCGTAAACGTGGCGAAGGTCTTGTTCATCGAGTTGGTGGGAATCGCACAAATGGCCCGGCGGAATACATATGCCTCGATCAGGCGCACGGTCATCAGCAGATCGTTCTTGGGCAGCGTATCGGCTTTGTAATCGTGATATAGCTCGAGTAGGAACGGATAAGCCACATCTACCTTAAGTTCGCGCAAGTCGTGGAAGGCAAGCTTTAGGTCAGCGTCGACTTCCGCGTCAAGCGCCATCGCGCAAAAGTGTCTGGCATAATCGCGCATCTCACGTACGAGGCCTTCGATATGACTCTCGTCATTGGTGGCATCGGGTCGAGAGGATCGCGCATGCCCCTTAAAGGCTTCGTAAACAGCATTAATGTTGGGAATCTCGCCGGTCTTGACGGTGAGGTAGTGGCGCATAAAACTGTCAAAGTGGGTACCGTACGCCTCCTGACCGAAGCCTACCTCCATTGGCCGCCAGAACTGCTCGTAGAGTCGCGTTTGGAGAACTGGCTCAAGGCCCATCAAGATGAAGTTTCGAATGAGATCTGCCTGGCTTAGCTCCTTGCCAGTCGAGTTCATGCTCTCAAAAATAAGCTGAGGATTGTCCTGATCTCGGGTCAGCGCGATGTCCACGACGACCAACTTCGCGAGACCCTTGCAGACCGTGGCGAGTTCCACCCGCGCATCGGCAATCCATTTTGCGAACAACGCGTAGTTCGCCGCTATACGAAGGGACTGATGTTGCGGTTGTTCCCCGTCACCCACGATTGCGGTGAGCGAGGCCTTGTCTGTTTGCGACAGCAAGAGCTTAAAGTGGCGCTCGCCGGACTCTTCCGGGTTCAGCAGGTAGTAGTTGTTGATTTTCCTCTGCGAGAAGCCGTCGAACGGTTCGCTATCGGCCACCGCTTTGGCAAGGGCCGACAGCAACAGCGATACGGTAGTCAGTCGTTGTTGGCCATCGATGACAAGCAGGGGGGCCTGATGCGTGACTTGAGAGAGCCCGCTCTCGACATATACGATGGAACCGACGAAGTGGACGGGCACCTTGTCGCTAATGCCGCAACGCACTATGTCGTCCCAGAGCTGGCGACATTCCTTTTCCGTCCACGAATACGTCCGCTGGTAGATCGGAATGACGAACTGCGGGGACTTTTTCAGGAAATCGAGAAATTTGGCTTCAGTGGCCTTCATATGGATGTCGGTCTTGTTCCCTTCATGGCGTTGCGGAAAAGATGGCGCAAGATCGGTGCAACAGCGAGTCTCAACTGCGCTCGCAAGGGCGGTCGACCCGGTGAGGCGGGCTACCTAAGGGCGCCCACTGGAAATTGACGTACCGGGATGCGCCAAAGCGAGGGGCGTGAGCTGGCGCGACGCGCAACTTGCCTCGTGCAGCCGACGGTCGGCGGCGACAGGCTGGAGGTTACATAGCGTGCGATTGGGTTACCTAGCGAGCCAATAGGCTACGTGCGGTATGTTGCAGACGAAGGTTGGTTTATCAACCCCGCGACTGCGAACTCGCATCGAAAGCGTGCGGCCTCGCAAAGCGACGGATCCGCTTGATTTCACCACAGGCTCCCATATATTCGGCCTCCCCGCGCGACCCGATTCTCGGCGGGCTACCATCCGCGACTACGGAGCACGCGAAGGGCGTGCTAGCCACGATGATTTCCGCAGTGGAGTCGCGCATGGCCGCATAAACGCGCCGCACGTCGTGGTTCCATCATCCGATCCGGCGAGTTCGTCCCGCAGTTCTCGTCCGACTGGTCGCGCCGTTCTCGCTCGCGTTGTGATTCGCTCGAAGACGTGCCTCACCACCGAGGTCCGGAATGACGGACGAGATCGATCGCTTTGTCAACGGGTATGTGGAAGCGATACGCGATGAGAACGCCGCCGTGTTCGCAGGCGCGGGTTTATCGATTCCATGTGGCTTGGTCGATTGGGCCTCGCTGCTGCGCGACATCGCCGTGGAGATCGGACTGAACGTCGACAAGGAAACCGACCTGATCAGTGTTGCTCAGTTCCATGAGAATGAGCGAGGCGGACGCCATGGGATCAACCAGGCGTTAATCAACGAATTTGCTGAGCGGTCGGACATCACAATAAACCACACGATTCTGGCCGCACTTCCGATCCGTACCTACTGGACGACGAATTACGATAAGCTTCTTGAAGAGTCGCTGCGGCGGGTACAGAAACGCGTGGACGTGAAGATCGTTGAGAAGAACATTGCCACAATGCTGCCGAGGCGCGACGTGGTTGTGTACAAGATGCATGGCGATATCTCGCTGCCGGATGAAGCCGTCGTGACAAGGGACGATTATGAAAGCTATGGTACCACACATCCGCTGTTCAGCACAGCATTGCAAGGAGACCTAGTATCAAAGAGATTTCTCTTCATTGGTTTCAGTTTCAGCGATCCGAATGTTGGTTATCTCCTTAGTCGCATTCGGCTGATTCTTGGAAAAGATCGTCCTGAGCATCACTGCCTCTTACGGGATGTACATCCGGATGACTTCCCAAGTGACGAAGACTACATCTATGCCCGGGCACGGCAGAATCTCCAGGTAAAGGATCTCAAGCGTTTTGGGATTCAAGCACTGCTTGTCCAATCGTACGGCCAGTACACGGTAGTGCTCAAGAAAATAGCGGAGCAGTTCCGGCGTAGACGCGTGTTTGTGTCTGGTAGCGCGGCGACTTACGCTCCAATGGGCGATTTGGCTGGCGAAGAATTCTTACGTTTATTGGGCGCCGCCCTTATCGAGAAGGGGCTGGATGTCGTCACAGGGTTTGGCCTGGGAGTGGGCCCCTATCTGTTAAACGGTGTCCTCGAAGGGCTGGAGGCCGAGAGCACACATTCGTTTCATGATCGAGTGACATTGCGGCCTTTTCCTCAAGGCATCTCCGACGCCGCTAGTCGTGCGCAAAGGTGGCGCAAGTACCGGACTGACATGATTGGAACCGCAGGGATAGCGGTATTTGTGTTCGGCAACCGCAAAAATGGTGACGAGGTGGAAGCTGCTTCTGGCGTTATCGAGGAATTCGAGCTTGCCAAGGAAGCCGGGCTCGTTTTGGTGCCTGTTGGGAGTACGGGATACGTGGCGCGGGAACTCCATCGACGGGTGCTGCTCGACTATGAAGCGCTTTTTCCAGGTCTGCCTCAGCTTCGCAACAGGCTCGAAGAATTGGGCACTGAAACAGATCAAGGCACGCTAGTAAGCCGTGTCGTGTCGCTGGTGGCGACCATCGCGAAAGGAGCATAAATGGCGCGCAAAGTGTTCTACAGTTTCCATTATGACGCTGATGGTGCCCGCGTGTCTCAGGTCCGAAACATGGGCGTGGTGGAGGGCAGCCCAATTGCGTCAGACAACGAGTGGGAAGAGATCCAGCGCGGTGGTGACAAAGCCATCCAGACTTGGATCGACGGACAAATGTCCGGGACGTCCTGTTGCGTGGTTCTGATCGGTAAGGCGACTGCCAACAGAAAATGGGTCAATTATGAGATTGACCAGGCTTGGAAACAAAAAAAGGGGGTCGTTGGGATTCACATTTATGAGTTGAAGGATCTGAACGGCGCTAAATCGACAAAGGGATTGAACCCACTTGACTTTGTCCAGATCTCACCAGGTCGCGCTGTCTCCTCAGTGGCTAAGACGTATGATCCTCCTCAGGTAGACAGTAAAGAGGTATACGCCCATATCAAGAACCATCTGGCGGAATGGATCGACGAAGCAATTGAGATTCGTGGGCGGTCTTAATGGTTCGCCCGCGACGTGTCAAATGCGGGTTAGACCCCTGAGGGTCGGCCGGCACCCACCGCCGATCCGTTGGCAGTAGCCTGGGCAAACGCCGCCTACCGAACGACAAATTGAGCATCGATTTCGTCAGCGACGCACTCGCGGGAGAGCACATCAGCGAGTGTGGCCCGAGAGGGATCGCGGGATCTCCGGTGCGTTCCAAGAACGTGAGCGCGTACGGTGGTGGGCATCGGCGGATCCGTCGGGTTGTAGTGCGGCCAGCCGTCGCCAGGTAGGTTCGGGCCCGCAACCCCGAGCCAAGTGCCCGCGGCGCTCTAGAAACTCGACGATCGCGGCGTCGGTGACGGTGCGCGCCGTGACGGCTCTCTCGGGACCGTGGCCCGTTTCGTGGTCCGTTTCTCCCGGCAGGTCCGATCATTCTCTATGTGAAAACCGGCGCCGATGCCCGGTTTCACGCAGCTAACCGTCAAATTGCCGAACTTTGGCCCCCTCTGAGATCGAATGGGGTGCAGCGGGTCGCGGGCTCAAACCCAACCGTCCCGACGATGCACAACTCCGGCTCCCAAAAGGCCATAGGACCGAATCTCAACTAGCGCCTAGAGGTCGCCGTATGGTGGCTCAACCTCTGCGCTGCTCCGTCCGCAGACCTCGGTGGAACGACCGCGTAGCCAAGGGCCGCTGATACGGCCCAAAACTATGAGCGCGGGTTCCGGGACACCAGAGAAAGTTGCGAATCGTTCCGACGCAATGCTCGTATTGCCGTATGTAGATTCTCGGTCGTCGGTCTGCCCCTGTTCGGTTGGGCCATTGGTCAACCAAGTCTCGACGGAAGATTAGAGCAGGCAATGAGCAGCGGCCTCCACTAGGGGCGTCGGCCGGGCGCACCCCTTGGCATGGCAGAGCAAGATCAAAACTTGGTACGTGCTGACCCTGGAGAGACCTGTCCGGTCCACGGAGTAGGCGGCAACGCCCGCCTACCCATTCATTATCAGCATCAGCGATGGCATCCGTCACTGGCAAGTGTCAGACCCCCGCGCCATGTTGTGTCGTCCGCACGAAACTCCAACACCGTGCATGCGATACTTCAGGGAACATCTCACCCTCTCAGCCACCGACCTGTCCAATTTCCTCGGCTGCCACCATCGGATGGCCCTGGACATGGAGGCTGCGGCCGGGGGTCGAACGCGCCCGCATTTCGAGGATCCGCTGTTGGAGCTTCTTTTCCAGCGTGGGCGCGATCATGAGAAGGCATACGTCGATTCTTTGCGAGCAGCCGGGCGCGAGATCCTGGATCTCACCAGCCTGGAGAATCGTGACGAGCTAGTCGACGCCACGATGGCCGCTATGCACGCCGGTGCCGACATCATCGTCCAGGGCGCGCTTCGCAACGACCCATGGTTCGGCAAACCCGACCTCCTGCAACGTACGCCGCGTGCCAGTGGGCTTGGGGAGTGGTCGTACGAGATCGCCGACACCAAGCTCGCCCGAGAGACTCGCGCCGGAGCCGTCCTTCAGTTGGGCCTCTATTCGGAGATGCTTACCGTTACACAGGGGCGCTCGCCGGAATACTTCCACGTCATAACGCCCGATCCCGACCATCCAACCCACACCTTTCGGGTCGACGAGTACGCCGCTTACGTGCGGCTCGTACGGAACCAGTTGGCCACGATGGTAACGCGGACGGCCACGGACATCGCCGCGGCGTATTACCCGGAACCGGTTGAGGAGTGTCGGATCTGTCCCTGGTCGGGCCTCTGCGATAGGAAGCGCCACACTGATGACCATCTCTCCCTCGTGGCCGGCATTACGCGGATGCAGCGAAGCGAGCTCGAAGCCCATGGCTTGCGTACGCTCGCCCAGCTCGGGCGTCTCCCGCTGCCGATACCCTTCAAGCCCGACCGTGGCTCACCAGACTCATATATCCGCATTCGCGAACAAGCCCGCCTCCAGCTCGATTCACGGGGAAAGACGCCTCCACTCTACGAGCTCCGCGACGTAGTCGAGGGTGAGGGGCTCTGTCGGCTCCCCACGCCTTCTCCCGGCGACATCTTCCTCGACCTCGAGGGCGATAGCCTCGCGGTCGAGGGTGGTCGCGAATACCTGTTCGGTCTCGTGACGCTGGGCCCCGACAACGTGCCGCAATACTCCGCTTATTGGGGATTTAATGACCGCGACGAGCGCGCGTCCTTCGAGGCAGTGATCGACCGGATCGTCGACGCGATCGGCGCACACCCTGATACGCACGTCTTTCACTACGCACCCTACGAGTCGACGGCATTCAAACGGCTCATGGGGCGCTACGCGACGCGAGAGAACGAACTCGACGGCATGCTGCGAGCGGGGCGGCTCATCGATCTCTATGCGGTCGTTCGCCAAGGTCTACGCGCTGGCATCGAGGGCTACTCCATCAAGAAGCTCGAGCCTTTGTATGGGTTCGCGCGCGTCGTTTCCTTGGCGGATGCCGACAAAGGGCTCCGGGCTCTCGAGTATGCCCTTGCGGTCGGGGCGACCGATGTGGTGCCCGCCGACGTTCGTGCCACCGTCGAGGGATATAACAAAGACGACTGCCTCTCGACACTTCGCCTGCGTGACTGGCTCGAGACCCTGCGTCGTAGGGCGGAGGAGGGCGGTGCAATCATTCCACGGCCTGTGCTCAAGCCCCCCGAGCCGTCCGCTGCCCTCGACGAACGGCAACGTCGCACGGAGGCACTTCGGGAGCGGCTGCTGGCAGGAATCGACGGCCCGCCCGCTCCTGACACCCCCGAGTACGGGCGGTGGATTCTCGCGCATCTGCTCGATTTCCATCGCCGAGAAGACAAGGCCGGATGGTGGAAATACTATGCGCTGTGCGGGTCCACTGATGAAGAGCTCATGGACGAGCCGGAGGCCGTCGCGCAGCTCAAGCACGATTGCCGGTGCGAGGTCACGCTTAATTCCAGGACGAAGAAGCCAACAGGCACCGTCGTTGACAGGTACCGGTATCCGCCGCAGGAGATGGAGATCGAGCGAGAGGACGACCTGAAGAACCGCGATGGGTCTGCGTTTGGAGAGGTCGTCGCGGTGGATCGGTTGGCGCGCACGATTGAAGTGAAGAAGACGAGGGCATGCACCGAACTGCACCCCACCGCCGTGTTTGCCCATAAGCATGTCTCAGCGGAGGTCATTGAGAACGCTATCGCTGCGATCGGCGATGACGTCGCGCCCTTGCCGGGATGCACTGGCGCAAACAGAATTGCACGCGCGTTGCTACAACGGGAGCCTCCACGCCTCGTGTCCGGCACTTTCCAACAAAGTGGCAGTGCGGATGTATCGGCACTTGCCCTTGCTACTGTGTGCCAACTCGATCACACCGTACTGGCCGTCCAAGGGCCTCCGGGATCCGGAAAGACCCATATGGGCGCCAGGATGATCTGCGCACTCGTTGCCGAGGGAAAGAAGGTTGGGGTAATGGGGCCGACCCACAAGGTCATCGCGAAGCTTCTGGGCGAAGTCGCGAAGGCGGCCGAGCAGATGGCCGCGGCCGTTCGCTGCGCCCAAAAGAGTTCTGGAGATGACTCCGATCCCATACCGGACGGTATCGCGGCAATCTCCGATACGAAAGAGGCGCTGCATATGCTCACCAGTCGCGAGATGCAGGTGGTGGGGGGCACGGCGTGGCTCTGGACTCGGACGGAGATGCAGGGCGCAGTGGATGTGCTGTTCGTCGATGAGGCGGGGCAGGTTGCACTCGCCAATGCGGTCGCCGCCTCTGGTGCTGCGGATAGCATGGTACTATTGGGCGATCCACAGCAACTCAATCAGCCGCAGAAGGGAAGCCACCCAGACGGCGTCGCAATTTCGGCCCTCCAGCATCTACTCGGCGACCACGAGACTATGCCGAGTGATCGAGGAATCTTTCTTCCGGAAACGTGGCGGCTATCGCCCGGGATCTGCGACTTCACGTCAGAGGTGTTCTATGAATCACGCCTCCGGTCGAAGCCGGCTCTCCGAAACCAGTCACTCACCGGCATCGATAGCTTGGCGGGCAGCGCTCTCTGGTACGTCGACGTCCATCACGAGGGCCGCAGCAGTTCGTCCGCCGAGGAGGTCGATGTCGTTGCAACCCTCGTCGCCAAGCTGACCTCCCGGGGCTCGTCCTGGATCTCGGCAAACAATACCAAGACGCAACTCACTATTGACGATGTGCTGATCGTTTCACCATTCAACGCGCAAGTCAGCCGCCTCGCGGAACGCCTGCCGGCGGGGGCTAAGGTTGGCACAGTTGACAGGTTCCAGGGGCAAGAGGCCCCGGTCGTCATCTACAGCATGGCGGCCTCAAGCCCGGATGACGCACCGCGCGGCATGGAGTTCCTCTACAGCCTCAATCGCCTCAACGTCGCCACCTCTCGAGCGAGGTGCGCAGTAATCATTGTGGCCAATCCTCGGCTGTTCCAGCCCGAGTGTCGTTCACCACGGCAGATGAAACTCGCAAATGCCCTCTGTCGGTACAGAGAGAAGGCTCGGCCGTATGTTCTGCAATAGGGCAAATCGTGATCCTCGCGTCGAGGAAGTAGTGACTTGCACGACGCGGCCGGCGATGATGGACAAACCGGCGCGGACCGAAGCGGACTGCCGTGGCGACTACTAAGGCGAGGCGACAGCCCAAGCCGCCCAAAGGGCGGAACAGCAAGCTCCAGCGGTGGATTGACCTGCTTGCCGCGCTCCTTTCCCGCCAACTCCCCGCCTCGTTCGAGGACCTACGCCGCGACGTACCAGCATGCGCAGCTGGCGACGGTCCGACGCTCATGCGCATGATTTCACGAACTTCTGGTAAGCGAAGATGGATGAGCCACTGCTGGCCGGCGCGACTGAGCAAACCATCGTGCAATTGGAGCGTGAGGGCGCCGTGTCCTGAGCCGATCTTGCCAAGCGAAGGTGTGTACGAATTGGCGGCACACGGGGCATGGTGGGTCCGTCGCCATCGCCCGGGTTGGCGCTCTGCCTTCCGGGACCGGCGGGTATTGTGAAGCCCGAAACGGTGGCGATGGTGAACGCGGTGAAAAACTCATGGGCCGACGCCGGGGCGGTGTTGCGCCGGGTGCCGTTCGATGAGGCGGCGTGGCGGGACGCAGACGTTGCGCAGAAAGCGGCCTGGGCCGTACTGGACGCGTACATCACCCGGCTTGAGGCTCTGGGAGAGGGCGTCCCCATTGACCCGATGGATTGGAACCCGCCGACGTAGACCTCCTGATGTAGTGAGCGCGGAGCGATAGCTGTGCGTCAGGTCACCGCCCCAGCCCACGTAGATCTCCTTCGTGTTGACCGGAGCGGCGCGCACGCGTCACATCAACCGGTCTTCATTCGGGGTGGTCCGTTATTGAATGAGGCTTTCGACCGTCAATATCGAGCCCCTCGCCCGCACCTGCTTGCGGGACCACTCCGCCTTCCTGCAATAGCAGATTGGTGGTGAGATCGTCTTGACCCGGTGGACGCGCGCGCGCGCCGGTGGAGCTGACCCCCGATCATTCCGTCGGGCCGCCATTGATTGCATTACGGATGCGGCCGATGGAGTCACGGTAACGGCCGACCCACCTCCGGATCTCAACTGGATCTGTGCCAAGACGCCTGCTATAGAGTTCCATCATAGGGGCTACATGACGGTTGAAGTAACGAACATCGGGTAATGTTTCTCCGGGACGCGGCTCTTCCTCACTCGGCTCGCCGGCACAGATAAGACTGCCCCGGCTGCCTTGCGGCTCGAAAACGACCCCCGCTTGGCGCAGAATCGCCAACGCGTCGTCACGACCCCGAGCGACAATCTCCCGCTCTACGGGAGCGCTGGATGCCGGCTCATTCGATGGCGCGTCGCCCGAGAGAAACAATCCTTGCGCAACGACCACTGGTGGCCAGAGCACGACCGGCGCCCCCCGGAGGTCAGGAACGAGAACGAGTGTCCGCCCATCACGCCGAATACCCAACACTACCAGCCACAGGTTTGGCGGTAGTCTCCTGAGGGCCGCCGGTACGGTTACGGTATCCCTGGCTACTGGAGATACGAGGCCGCCGGTCTCGACACGATCATCGTTTGGCATGGAGTGCCTCCTGGTTCTCCTGGCACCCGGCGACATCTCCGCGCCGAAACGATTTCGCGTCCCGACGCCAAAAAGCCGCGGGGACGCGAGGGCCTTTTAGCAGTTGTTTTACGTGGCTGCAATACGCCGTAAATCACCACGAACGTTCAATTGTACCGTTGCCAACCTACGGTAGGGGAATCTCCCGCACAAGGTGGTTGCCCACACCCCCTCGTCGCCGCGAACCAACGCGTGATGCCCCGGCGCGGTTTCCGGGCCACGTCAGTGACGGGAATGACGAGGCCTCGACCGATGAACGCAGCGCAGGCGCGGTTACCGGCCGAGGCTGGGCGCGACCCTCTCCCATTTCCATACGAACGCGCGCCAGTCCAAGTCATTCGGTGCGCATTCGTCTGCGATCCTTGGCTAAATGACGGAAACGTCACGCATCTGCGGGCCGGCCACCCACATATTGCCGGGGCGGGCAATCGGTCCGCGCTCGAGCCTGCCTCGGATGGTGCTGTTTCAGGTTCGCGGTCTTGGCGACGCCACAGAGGGGAACTCCCTGCTCGGTAGGCATTGTGCGCAAAGCTGTGCTACTTGGCGGGGCCGTGACGGCCGTCGCCTGCAGAAACTCAACCGGAACCCGGGCCGACGGCCAAGCGTCGCCCGTGATCCCGCGCCAACCGCTGACACGGGTTATTCGGGACAGGGATTCAATTGTCGATAACGTGCAAAACTGCGGATGGCGTTTACCTATCGAGCAAAACGTAGTATGAGGCAGCGACGACTCAGCAGTGGCGAAAGTCTTCGTCACCGTGTTGTTCCTCCCAGTTGAGCAAAGTGTTGAGCACCGTGTGCGCCGCGGTGGCGCTGCTGGTTGAGGGCATCTGCTATCCAGACCGCCCAACGAAATCGCGGTCGCAGTAATGCCATTTCGCTCAGGAGGGCCAACAATCCAGCCCGGCACCGTGGTTGAGGACGCAGACGATCAGCACTCGACCATCAAGGGGCTTCTCAGGGTACTTCGTCGCCTCGATGGCGGCTCATGGCAAGCGAACCGATCCGAGTCCGAGAGGCTTCGATGCGACCAGGCAAGCACCGAGGAAACCGATCGATTCATCGAGAAGTTGGAGGACAGTGTCGCGCGCTCGGCGGCTCCGCATTTCGAACTTGCGTATGAGCGAAATCCCACCACTCGGAAAGCGCGGTACCTCGTGCGGCGCGCGGGTCACGAATGCACGGATCAATCTGACGCAAAGTTTGATACGTTTGATCGTATCACCGGGCTGGCCCTGGTAAAACGGTGCCATCGAATGGACGGTTGTGCGCGACAAGATGGATCAGAGTCTATCGATCGCTGGCACGTTGAACGACACGGACTAAGACAGGACGCCACAAAGTTAGAGGGACGTGCGGCGCCAGTACCCGGCAGTGCCGCGTTACCGCCATCTGCGGTCAACCTCCCCGGGAGGATTGGCGAGGTGCTGGCCAGGATCCCTGGATCTAGCGCGCGCGAAATACACAGTTTATTCAGCGCAGAAGGCGTCTCTTGTTTTGACCGCCGCACAATCAATCGCGTGCTCTACCGAGATTCTGCCAAGTTCGCGTCCGACCACGGTGTGCCCCCTCGTTGGCGCCTTCGGGATGCTTTGATTGAGTTGTCCGTCCAGAGCTCGGATAGCACCACGAGTGGCAAGGCAAACGCTTGCATGCCGCCCCGGTTGTTTGCGTGGCAGGCCGAGGCTCTTGACGCCTGGCGCGAGAATGGGCGACGCGGAATTGTTCAGGCGGTCACCGGGACGGGCAAGACACAGCTCGGCATCGAAGCCTCTAGAGTCGAGATTGCTCAGGGTGGTTCCGTCCTTGTCCTTGTACCATCCATTGACCTAATGCGGCAATGGAAAAGCAAACTGGCTGAGCAGCTGCCCAACGCTCGCATCGGTTGTATGGGTGGGGGTATGCGCATGGACGCTGGGCGATGCGATGCGGTCATCGCAGTCGTCAATTCCATCCGCGATTCCCCAATTGATCTTCGTTCTGGACAAAGCCTTCTAATTGCCGACGAGTGTCACCGATATGGTTCAAGCTGTAACAAGAATGCTTTGAATGAGGATTTCGCGCGTCGACTCGGGCTAAGCGCCACATACATCCGCGCGGACGACGGACACTTGGAAATATTAGAGCCGTATTTCGGAGGAATGTGTTATGACTTGGGCTATCGCCGAGCCATCAAGGATGACGTTGTCGCGCACTTCGTCGTCGCGCTCCTCGGGGTTCGATTCGACTCAGACGAACAACAAACCTATGACGACGCGAGCAAAGAGGCCGGACGGCTTCGCCTACGGCTAATCAACCAGTACAACTTCACCGCTGACCCGTTCGGCATATTTATGGAGGAAGTCACTAATGGCGCCAAACACTGGGACGGCAGAGTTAGTATCACGTGCCGGCAGTACCTAAGCGCGTTTGAACGGCGCCGCAGGGTACTTGCGGAATGCCACGGTAAGCGATGGGTTCTCTTCCAACTAAAGCGAGCGCTTGTCAACGCGACGGGTACCATCGTGTTTACCGAGTCTATCCGAGGTGCTAAAGCCGCGGTAGAAGTCCTCGATCTGATCGACGTTCGCGCGAAGGCACTTCACAGTGAGTCACCCACGGCGGAGCGTCGCGCGATTCTAGAGGAGTTCCGCCGCAACTCTCTCAAGGTGATTGTTGCGCCAAGGGTCCTCGACGAGGGAATCGATGTACCCCAAGCAGACCTTGGAGTTATTCTTGCGGCGAGCCGATCACATAGACAGATGGTGCAGCGAATGGGACGAGTAATCCGTCGGAAAGTCGACGATCGGCGCGCAAGGTTCGTTATCGCATATGTGAAGGGTACGTCGGAGGATCCCGCTCTGGGTGCCCACGAAACATTTCTGCGGGAGCTGACCGGAGTTGCCGACGACGTTCGGGATTTTGGCGCGACCGCGGATCCGCGCGATCTGTGTCGGTACCTCAACCGCCTGTACTCCGGGTTGCCGGTGTCACACCCGCGTCTTAGTGGGGAACCGTCGCGGGGCGGTAGCGAAGCCGTCCAACTGCCGTGAGATCTCCCCGAAGCGTGGAACCAGTAAGGTGACGGCAACCACCGTTGATCGCCTGTCACCGTGAGCCGGGTGCAGGGCGGTTGATGCGCGATCATTCGATTATGCGGTGGAACAGTTGGCCCGCTCTGCGATTGTCGAACACCATCGCAGTACGCGCTCGCTCCTCGGCGCTTCCGGTCGCTATCTGCCCGGCTAGCTGACGAAGACTTTTCTCATTTCTGTAGTTGGTGGACATGACTAGGGCGCGCCCCATCGCGTGAGTGTGCGACGACTGCACAATGACCCTGCGACTCACACGAGCGACCTCGCGGAGCTCATCCGCATGCTCGAGGAGACGGCATCGGCGGCGAAGCCCAGGTGAAGCGTGCCACGGAGGAGTGCCCGGGCTCGGGCTGTTTGTTCGCTCGCTCGTTGGACTCGATCGGGCCGCCGCGAAGCAGGTCTTTGCTGGATTCTTGAACGGCAAACTGTAGAGGGCGATCAGATCGCCCGCGAGGGGTTGAGGGAATGGTCTCGTCGGATCAAGTTGAGCAACTCGTACGAATCCTGGATGACGTGCGACAACGCACCGTCGCGTAGTTATGGGCCGGCTTTTTGAGTACGCGTCAGGGGCGGCGGCTGACCCAGGCGCCCGGGTTTTTTCTTACTCGGCTGGACAGTCGGCGTGTTGCCGCTGCCGCGACCGTGAGGCGTCTGGCGCCAGCGACGGTCAGCCGTCAGGGAGCGAAGGATTTGCGCGGCGCACAGTTGAACGGGGAATAACCTAAGGTGTTGGGCGTGCCCGCACCGCTTTTCACCCGATTACCTCTCCGCATTGGGCGTGTCGCCTCGGCCGACAGGTTGCCTTTTTCCTGACTCGCCAATCCCTCGGTCGCCCATTGCCGCCGATACGGGTGTCAGAGACCACCGGCGAGTTTCGGGAGCTTTGCCTTCCCCTCGGCATGTGCGAGCCACCGGTCAGCCAGATGGCGATCCATCGGTGCTTCCGCACTGATCGCGGCATGTCCGTGGACCTCAACCATCGCGTCAGACGCGGCCGATGGTTACACGCGAATGTTACCTACGATGCGCCAGGGTTACACCCCCTACTGGCCTCCACGCGAGGTGCTGAGACATTATGGTTTGTTGGCGGACAGCCTCTAAACTGTCTTGAGCGTTAAGGGCATGCGCGGCGCTTGCGCATAGTCTGTCAAACTCGTATGCATCGTGTGCCTGAGAGATCAGGAGGCGGGACGCATGCCTGGATCCGCTGATCACCACTGTCGGGTGTAACAAATGCGGCCACGATTGAGAGCGCGGAATCCGCAGCTCGGTGCGCTGCGATCCACTCGCTGGCAGCACGTGGTGTCCCCACGCCCTCCACGCTCTAGCGCTTCCTCAGCCTGCGGCCCACCGCGACGGTCAGGGGCGAATCCGGCGCATCAAGCTAAAGTGGCGCACGGCTTCCTATGGGGGGCGGGTGCTTCCCTTACCTGTCTTGTTGCATCGTGCGTCGTCGCTACCGCAGCGGCTTCAGCACAGCCAGTGGTGGAGGCGCCAGAGGCAGTGAGTGGCGGATCGTACCTCCTTCAATTTGAGCCCTCTGCGATCGCCGACAGTGTTCTCGCCGACCTGATACTCAAGTTGAGTTTGCGGATACGGAACTCTGCCAACTGGCCGGTGCGAGTCGTTCCTGCAGGCTTGACTGTCCTCTCGCTCGTTCACGAGGAGTACGGTATAGGTGCCGACCGCCCACTTACCCGGTATCTGTTGGCGGGCTTGATCGCGAGCTCGAATCAGCTTGCCCTCTCTGAGGCAATTCCTTCCGGCACGAGGCTGTTTCTGCCGCCCGCCCCCCGGCTTACAACCCGCGCAGCACATTCGAAGGATTACACACAGTTCATCAGTTGGTCTTCGCCGCTCGTGGTTCTAGCGAGTACCGACCGGGTGTGGAGTAAGCCAAACGACGTGGTGCGAGAACAGGGGGACTTGTCAGACGCGAGTTCTTGGACCGTCTACGGCAGTTCGACTGAGCTGGCGACGCTGATTCCCGTCGCCGAAGGTCTTAACGCCGGAGATCCCAGTCCCGTCATTATTCTTCCGCTGGCCGCGCAAACTAAGCCCGATATTTCGCCGGAGGAACCCGCAACGGCCGCCGGGGCTCTTGGAACCAATGAATTTGTTGCTCCAGCGGCGCAAGCCGACAGTGCGTCGCATTCCTGGACGCCCGGTATGGTCAACGCCGAGCTGTCACGAGTCCACTTCTACCTTTTGGATTATTTCACGCCACATGGCGATGAGAGTTGCGCGCACGGTCGTAAAGTGCTCGATGTCGTCCGTTGGACATTGAAATCCCTTGGCATCGACGTTGACACGTCCGCGCTTGCGTCTTCGGTCATGCATTGGGACCTTGACTTTGCGCACGAGCCAGACACCGCAGCCGAACGTATGAAAAAGTATTCGGCGAAGTACTCGGCGGACAATCAAGCGACGATCCTCGACCGGATTAAGGCAGTCGTGGAATCGAAGGTCGATTCCACCGACCTGCCGTATGACGCGTTCTACCTGCGAACGCTCTATTCGCTTGCAATGACCGACACACTTGCGGGCGTCATATCGATGTCGTTCGCGGCTGAACCAAGAAGCGAGAAAGTGTTCCCAGAGTCGTACGGGGCAAGCAGTCGCGTAGTGGTAATCAACGCTGCGATGGACGCAGAAAGAAACATCGACAGCACAAAGGTAGACCCATTCCGAGAAATGTTGCTATACGGCAGGGCTACCGGCGCCATCATTGTCGGTGGTGCTTTGGGTGACACTGGATGGGTCGGGATGTACTCCAAGAGTGGTCTCGGCATAACCGTCGTGGGCCAAGCCGCGGGGTATAGCGGTGACTGCATCAGTCCAGAGGACAAGGGGACGAGCTTTGCAGCCCCTGAAATTGGAACGTTGGCGTTTCTCGCGATGGCTCATTTGCGGGGATCGGCGGACCGCGTTGCGGCCAGCGAGATGCGCCACCGCATTGAGCTGTCGAGTCGAATCAGATCGCGATATGTAAATCACGTTGCGTCAGCCGGACTTCCTCAATTGGCACTTCTAGTCCGCGGACCGGGTGCTCACGCCATCCGACACGACGGACGGATCGATGACGTCGTGATAGATGAGTCACAATCTTCCATTACACTGAAATATCCTGACGGCAGAAAACTCCCGTTGCGAATTGCCGGAGCGTACTCCTTTTATCGCGGCGATGTGCCCGCGTTTTACATAGTTGGCAATTTGGCCTATTACTATGACCAGTCTATGGGAATGTGGACGTCCAAGACGTATAGCGATTTACAAATCGGCGTCGACCAGAACGGCACGGTTGCCCGTTGGAACGCGACGCAATTCGCCCAACGGTACGCCGGACTGGTGATTTTTTGATTGTGAAGTTGGTGCCACCGAGGGGTGACGCAGGTATGCACGCCTTTCATCGCGGTCTGCGCAATACGATGCCCGTTAGCGAAGTGGTCTATGTGGTGGCCTGCATTGCACACGCTGCCATGGGCGTGACGACAGCGCAGGCGCAGCCGGAAATGCCGAATGCGGTCACGGAACTCACAGTGCGTCTTAACTCCGATGCGTCACGGGTTGAAGAGGTCGCATCGGCGTTCAAGGATTCGACGTCTTCGATTCTCTTGAGTGACGCGGCAAAACTGAGGAGCGTAGCGGAATACGTTTCAAGCGAGATCCCCCCGGTCTACTTTACGACTCCTAATGGCGCGCAGATGCTGCGTTGGCTCAGTACCGTGGCGGGCGACCATGAAGCTCTTTTGCGTTTCTTTGATCAAAGTGGCGCGGTGGCTCTGGCCGAAGTTGCGACCAGCGCAAGAGCCCTAGAACGCCGCCTGTCCATCCCCAATCCAGACGACTTGTCCCTGCCCATGATCTACGGAATACGACAGGTCGATGGTGGCCCGCCAGGCGAGGTGCGCGGGGGAGCGGGCGACATTTTGGTATTGGGAGGGCGGCTGAACCTTCTCTCCCCGAAAGCGGCGGTTGTAGACGAGGCGGGGACCGCGAGTTCCCCCCGGAACCTTAGAGTAGTTGCGCACTCGGATACCTTATGGCGGCTGGCGAGTCCGCCGCTCAGTCGAGGACCGATTGTATCGTGTGCAGCGCTCGTGCTCGGCACTGAGTTGGAAGCACGTGTTCCATTCTGTACGGGCGCATCCCCGACCTATATGCTGTCCGCACAGCTCGGCCTACGAGTGGAAAAGACTGACTCGGTGCTTTACGGGCTTGAGCCTCAGACCGCCCATTTTGAAAACACAGATTGTCAAAAGGGCGAAGACATTGTCAAAACGCTAAACTGGCCGATGCCAATCGGTTCGCGAATCGTGCGGACTAGTTCCGAGACTCTCGATAGCCGGGGCCTAGCACGTTACGAAGTACACTTCTTAAGCGACACGCTCGGCACGGTCAGCGTCGCCGCTCACCTACCTCCGGCGAAGTGTGTGGCGATGGCCGTGGGGTCATCTAAACCACTTTACAGTACGCTTTTGACGATCCGTGTGCTTCCGCTGGTGAACCGCGAGGTCACGGGAAGCAACTGGGTCACGTTCCAAATGGGGCCCGCTCGGGCGGACACGAGCCTATTCATCGGGGGGTGCAGCGTGGGGCGGCTAGGGTCGCCACCTCGAGAGATACAGCTCGTCGTGCAGGTAACTAACCAGATCGGCGTGCCTATCGGTGTCTTGCAAACTCCGACGCTATCTACCGTGGAACTGCAAGAAGATCGCAGGCAGACACTACCAGGGTTGACTGTTTCGTGGCACAATCTAGCGACAGCACCAGGCGACTCCGGGAGAGTATGCGTAACCGTGCGATCGCGCCGCGCTGGTAATCCGTTCTAAACGCGGGTGTGGTGCGAACTTTCACCGGGAGGGACGATGCGCCTAGGTATAGCCGGTCTTTGCATAATCACGATGGGCTTCCTGTTCGGAAGCCAGACCCCTGACCGTTCTCGTGAGACGAAAGAAACACCCACCAGTTACGCTGATATTGTAGGTAAGCACCTTAAGGAAGCGATGGGCAAGGACTATCGCGACTACGAGGCCGTGAGCTACCCGACTGACAACTTTGGCGTGCTGACTATCTATTCAGCGGATGCCGCGGATCCAAGGCGACGGAACTTTGAGTGCGCAACGTGGTCATGTTTGGGAGTTTCGCCCGTCCCAGCGCTTACGGATTCCTTCATGACGGTGCGCGGTCTTGCAGACATCGGTCAAGGAGGGCCGGTAAAGTTTAGCGACCAAGACAAGAGTACGTTTGTCCTCACCGCGCTACTGCCGAAGCTGTTCGCCGTGCTCGGGCTAAACAATTCTTACAGTGACAACAAGGTTACAATAGTGTCAGTCGACATGGGTGGCGCCTGGTATCGCCAATTGGATCGCCCGCGATTCTTCGCCTACATGGACAGCTTGCCCGCCGGCAACCGCCTCCACGACGCCTTTCAGTCCGGCCGGCTTTCTGTGGTAGTTGGTGACGTCGTCCTGAAGACCATGAACGCCACGGTGACTCTGAGCCAAGATCTCAAGGATTCTCTAGATGCAAAGCTTATGGGTGGCACGAAGGTGGGCGACTCGTCTCTTGGAATGACCGTGGCAAAGAGTGTATCGGGACAATACACGATCACGAACGATCACCCCGTGATTGTTCTTAGGGCGATTAAGCGCCAGTCGGGCCAGAACACTCTGCAAAAAGGGCCATCTCCTTGGTCGGATTGGAAATACGACACACGAGTTCCTGAGGATCTACCAAGCAACGGTGGAACGCCAATCTATGCCCACTAGTCGCCTTATTTACTGCGGAAACGAATTTGATCGGGGGGTGCAATCCACGTGATTACGCCGCGGCCCACGCGCATCCTCGCGGCCTCGACAGGTCTCGCAACCAGTTCACTTCCCTGCGATGAGCGCGCCGTGAACCGCAACAGGCCGCAAGAATTCGCGTGAGCTCTGACCGAGGCGGTGTGGGTATTGGAACTTGCGGCGAGTATGATCTCGCAGCGGCGTCTAGGAGCGTGAACCCGCGGCGGTGGAGATGCGGCGGCATCACGCCGACAGTTCTGTGTGGCCGGTCGTCTGGTATCAGCGTCTGTCCAATGACGAGTGCTGCTCGACCTCAAATTTGAGGGCCGCTGCCCGGCTCCGATGATACCATCCGGCGGCAAAATACAAGAATGACAGCGCCCCAGGCGGCGCGGCCTCGTCCCAATACGGCCCGCATCTCCGTGGTCCGTTTGGTGGTCCGTTTCTCCCGGGAGATTCCGACTTCTCGATTGCAAAAACCGGCGCCGATGCCCTGTTTCACTCAGCTAACCGTCAGGATGCCGTATCTTGATGCCCCGTAAGATCGAATGGCGTTCAGAGGGTCGCGGGTTAAAATCCCGCCGTCCCGATGTTGTAAGCGCCTGTTCATCGGCAAGTTTCGACGCCGCTGCGGTACGTCGCCCGCCGCGGCTTCGCTTCGAGGAAGCTGATACGAAGCCCGCTGAGGCAAGTGAGCCGGACAACCGAGTCCGCGCGGCCATTCTCTGCTAGCGAAAGCCCGACGGAGTTCTGAGTGTCGCCACGACTATCCAGAGGGGTTGTCTGAGGATCTCTGATTACGCCAAGGCGGCCGATTGGGAGGAAAAGCGGGTTAGCAAGAGCGATTGCGTCGCCGTCACACGAAAGCCGCGCTCCCAAACCACAATCTCAATTCCAGGCAAAGGTCTGGCGCAGCCGCCAGTACTCGGCGGAAGGCATCGTCAGGGGCACGAGCATCTCCTCGAGCGCAGGATCCCACGGGATGGCGAGCGCCGCGACGTTGGATTCGAGCTGCTGGGCGGTCATTGCACCACTCAGCACGGTGTCGGCCCACGGACGGGCAAGCGCGGCCGCAATCGACAGAGCGTCGGGACTCGTTCCGACTCGTCGCGCCGCGTCGTACAGCGGTCGAAGCCGGCCGGCGAGCCGAGGGTCGCCGCTCGGATCGGCCAAGCGCCCATTCGATAGCGCCTCCTTCACCAGGACGCCCATCCCCGCCGCCCGGGCTGCCGCAAGTGCAGCGTCAGCGCCGCGCTCCACAAGATTCCAGGTGGCCTCGACCACCTCGAATACGCGCTCGCCATGTCGCTCGACATCAAGCGCCCGCCGGATAACCTCGCCCTGCCTGTCACCGCTGACCGACAGACCGATGTGGATGCCACGCGCAGCGCGTGTCTCCAGCAACAGGTCGAGTACTGCCGCATCGCTTAGCACCGTGCTCTCGGCAGTCACCGAGTGGATTTGATACAAGGATAGATGTTCGCCGAGCCGGTCGAGTGTCTCGCCTAACTGTCGTCGGAGCGCGGCGACCGAATGATCCTTCACTTCGGGATGGTCAGCGTGAACGTGCCAGCCGGCGGTGTACGTGTATCCCCACTTCGATCCCACGACGATGGGCCCGCGGCTCAGCTCGTGCGTAGCCAGCCACGACGCAAGAAACTCTTCGCTACGCCCGTACGAGCGGGCAGCATCGATGTATCGGATGCCGTGCTCGTACGCGGCCGATAGCACGTCGTGCGCGCGGGTCGCCAATTCGCCAGGCTGATAGTGACCCCCGAGGTCCTGGCCGTGATGGAGCGTGATGTACCCCGGCCGTCCGAGCGCGGCGAGGCCGAGGCCAAGCCGGGACACGAACAGGCCGGTATTTCCGAGAGGCACCAGCTGCGGCTGCAACATCAGAAACCTCTGTCCCGTGTGCCGGCTGACGCCGCGGCCAGGAAGTGGGTCCGGATAGAGCTCCTCGACCACAGGCCAGGCACTGATCCCGCACGCCTTCAGGTGGGCCGCTCAGGAATCAGCATGACCGATGAACCGGACGCGTCCATGTAACGCCCCCCCGGTGTGCTGACGATCCGCAGCATCACGGTATCGCAGTGGGGGCAGCGCAAGATCACTCCCATCGGACCACCATAATTCATGAGCACGCCCATTGGGCTCGCTCGCGCACAGCCGGCGCAGGTCACCAACGCGGTGGTCATGTCGTGTGCGAAGATCTCGCGCAGGGCACCGGCCGCGGCATTGCCATCGAGTCGCATCTCCTCTACCCGCATATCATCGCCCTCACCCGGTTGGGCCGAAGCGCTCCGTTCGCACGCGTGCCGGATCGTGGCCGATCTCTACAAGCAGCGTCGCGACCGACTCGACGAGCGGCGTCGGACCGCATACGTACGCACGCGGCGTGGCCGACGGCGGCCAGCCGATCTCCTCGAGCATCGCTCGGTCGATTCGCCGGCGATACCCGCGCCAATCCGAAGGCGCTTCACGAGTGATCGTAAACGCCACGGTTACGTCCGAGAACTTCGCCAACTGTTCCAAGTCGTCTCGATAAATAATGTCGTCCCATGTCCGTGCCGAGTAGAGCAGATGCGCCGGCACGGAGGCGCGCACGGAAGCAGCGGCATGGGCTCGGTGCCGCAGCATCGCCGCGAGCGGGACGACCCCCGAACCGCCGGCAACGAGCAGCAGCGGACCGCCCTCCGCGATGTCCCACACGAAGTACCCGCCGATCGGCCCCCGTAGCTCCAGTCCGTCGTGCGCCTGGAGTACATCGCAGAGGTAGGGCGAGACTTCACCATCATCGATCCGTTCGACGGTCAGTACCAGGGATGCATCCTCCGGCGGGGAGGCGATCGAATAGGAACGCTGCGCCTGATAGCCATCGTCCGCGACGAGCCGCACATCGACGTGCTGCCCGGCTCGGTGACCCGGCCACTGCGGGACGTCGAGGACGATCGAGCACGTGCGAGCGGTCTCGCGCCGGACGTCCGTCACGCTCGCTACATGCCAATCGAGTCGTGACGCGGTGGCGGCGGGCAGCTCGGCCGTCACTCTAGGGATCGCCTTGGTAGCGCTGTTCGCGCCAGGGATCGCCGTAGTTGTGGTAGCCCAACTGCTCCCAGAACCCCGGTTGATCGTCCGGCAGCAGCCGAAGCCCGCGAATCCATTTGGCGCTCTTCCAGAAGTAGAGATGCGGAACGAGCAGTCTCGCCGGGCCGCCGTGCTCTGGCGCAAGAGGCTCGCCGCCATACCCGAATGCGATCCAGGCCTTACCGTCGGTCACGTCCGCGAGTGGGAGGTTCGTCGTGTAGCCACCATCGGAAACGGCCAGCACGAACGGATTGCTCGCCACGCCCGCCGAGCGAGCGGCTGCCAACAGCGTGTCGACGGAGACGCCCTCCCACTTCGTGTCGAACTTGGACCATTTGGTGACGCAGTGGATATCGGCGGTCGGCGTCTCGCGTGGGAGCGCACGGAGGTCATCCCACGACCAGCGCACCGAGTGTCCCTCGGAATCGCGGATGGTGAAGTCCCAGGCGGCGAGCGGCGTGCGCGGAGTCGGACCCGCCGATAGAACGGGAAAGTCACGCGTTTCATATTGCCCGGGCGGTAGCCGGCCGGGTGGCGCTGCTGGACGACGGCTGTGGAAGCCGCGAGCGATGAAGGGGTTGCCGGCCACAGATCGCCTCCCAGGTGAGCCGCGTCAACTCGAATTTAATCTAGTGCTCTTTCTGAAGCACGCGGATCTCGATCCCTACCACCGTGATGCCCTCAGTCGTGCACTCGGCGCGATGCCCCTCACCGCGGACCTCGCGGCGCTCGCGCCGCTCAGCGCGTGGGCACCGCTCGCCGCCAGAACGCAAGCGTCTCCTCTCCGACGACCTCTCGATTCGTTCGGGCGATTAGTTCCAATTGGCCGAGCAACGCTGCCGCATGATCGGAAAGACCGAGGACTCGCAGCGATGCCAGGATTCGTGTCAGCCTGAGATAATTGTGGTTGCCGCGTGAAAGCCAGACTTGGCTCCGTTCGTGGAAGTCTGGCGATTGATCGATGCGCGGCGAATCGGCATTGCCCGTCAGGCTCAAGCCGTAGAACTGGAGCATCACCTCGAGCGACGCTGCGAGCTCCGAGCGAAGGCCCGGGTCAGCGCGAAAGGCGGCGATCGTGGTGGGCGTGAGTGTCGGCGCCCCGGGATTGGCGCCGCTGCGCGTCGCCAGCGGAAACAGCCACTGGATATAGTCGTGCACTGACTCCAGGTGCCGAAGATCGAACGACCGGATCTCGTCCAGCTTCCGGCCGCGATCGTCGGTGCCCGCGCGGCGGTAGAAGGAGAGGATGCGGTCCGTCACGCGCCGGCCTCTATACGTCGTTCTTCACGTCCGCCGAGGGTTGGGCGAGTGTAGCCCCCACACGACCAGTTCGCGATCGGCTGATTGGGCCGGCGCTGATTCAGCGCCAGGTCGAGCGTACCGTTCGTCTTGGACACATCACCTCAGATAGTACAGTGATATCGGCGCACAATGGCTTATTGATTGTACCAATCCGGCCGGCATAATATGTGTACGGCCCGCCGAACGTGAGGCGGCCGAATCGGTGGATGTTCCGGCCGGCGCGGCCCCAAGGCTGGCGCCAAGGAGACCAGCGTGACGCCACGCGCGGAGTTCTGGCGATACGTGTTCTGCCCGGCCGCGGCCGGCACGCTCGTTCTGGTCGTCGCGCTCGTCGTCGTGTGGCGTCGGCTTGGCCGAAGCCCTGAGACGTGGCCTGTGCTCGGGCGCGTGTTCGTGCCGGCATCCCTGGCGGCATTTGGTGGTGAGCACCTGGTATCCGCCCACGGCCTCTCGAAAATGGTGCCCACGTGGATGCCGGTCCCGCTGTTCTGGGCCTACTTCGTCGGCATCGCCCTGTTGTCCGCTGCCGTGTCCATCGTCTCGACGCGGCTGATCCGCGTGGCGGCGGCACTGCTCGGGACGATGTTCTTCATCTTCGTGCTCACGCTACACATCCCACGCGTGGTTGAGAATCCGGCCGATCGGTTCGCCTGGGCGGTCGCGACTCGAGATCTGACGTTCGGGCTCGGCGGGTGGACGCTGTGGGCGACGCTGGCGCCCGAAAACCAACAGATGTGGTCCGCCCGTGTACTCTCGGCGTGCCGGACAGTCGCGGCCCTCGTGTTCGTCTTCTATGGCGTCGAGCACGTCCTGCATCCCGGATTCGTCCCAGGCGTGCCGCTCGAGCGGGCCATAGGGCCGTGGGTGCCGGCCGCGGTGGTGTGGGGGTACGCGATTGGCGTGATCCTGATCGCCAGTGGGGTACTGATGGTGCTCAACGTGCGGGCGCGCGAGGCGGCGACGTGGTTGGGGGTCGCGCTGACCGTTACGCTCCCAGTCATCTACGTCCCGATGCTCTTCGTCGCCGCCAGCACGTCGGAAGGCGTTGAAGCGGTCAATTACATCTTCGACTCGCTACTCTTCGCCGGAAGTGTGTTCCTGTTGGCGGGCGGCATGGGGGCGCCGGGGCGACCCTTGTCTAAGAAACCAGTACAGGTACAACGGTTACATAGCGTATAGACCGGTTACCCACGGTGTTACCCCATCGGGCTGCTCGTAGGCCATGTTGTTCTCCTTATGACCGGCATCATTCAAGATCGGGCGAAACATCTACCGCCGGTAGCGGTATTCGTCTGCCACGGCATGGGTCAGCAGGTGGCCTTCGAGACGATTGACTCGGTCGTTCACGCTCTCGCGGACCAGGAACAGATTGCGACACGCGGGCCGCGCCCTTTTGCCACGCCAAGACTGATCGGATGGGAGGGGGAGTGGTTGGCACGGGCCACGATCGTACTGACCACGCGGAACGGAGACCAACAGCCTGTCCATCTCTATGAAGCCTATTGGGCTCCACTGACCGAAGGGAAAATCGGTTTGTGGGCGACACTGGGATTTCTGTTGGGCGCAAGCTTCCGGGGAATCACATTTTCGGTTCGGGGCACTTTCGACCGCTGGATGTTTGGCCACCAGCGGCACTTCGGTATCCCACCGCGAGCGGCTGGGCAACTGCTACTGGCCGGGATCGTAGTGATCTGCCTCTGCCTGGTCTACATCGCGCTGTCAACGGATGTCGTGTTGGCCACGCTGCTAGCAGCCCGCGCTCCTTGGCCGGACTGGCCGCACGTTGCGGTACCGATCGGATGGACCACCGTACTCGCTGTGGCGACGATCAGCGTCGCTGGCGTCGGTTGGATATTGTCGCTTTTCTTGCAATGGCGACGCCGAACCGAACGGCCATCCATCGACGACGCGCCGCCACCTTGGAGCGTGGCGAGGGTGGTGGAGCTCGTCACCGCCCTGGGGCTCGCGGTCGCTCTGATGGTGGGAGTTGGTTGGCTGACAATCAAATGGGGGAGACTCCTAGATCATTGCTTCATTGCCCATGAGACTCGGGCTGTCCTATGCGGCACCGTCGTTGCGCTAGTCTTCCTAGCGCTGCGCTGGTTTCTCATTGAATACGTGGGCGACGTCGCGATTTACGCGTGCGCCTACAAGGTGAGCCGTTTCAGGGACATTCGACGGCAGATACAAGACGTGGGGCGCCGGGTAGGCCGACTCGTGTACGCCACCGAGCCCCCGGGCGCAGGCGTGAAGCGATATGAGCGCATCTTCGTGCTCGGTCATTCCTTGGGATCGGTCATCGCGTACGACGTTCTGAATGACATGGTGAACGGAGGGCTCGTACCTGGCGCCGGCGACACACCCCACACGCCCAGCGACGCGGCCGATGTGGCAGGCCGCACCAAGTTGTTGCTCACGTTCGGGTCGCCGCTTGACAAAACCGCGTTCATTTTCCGCGTACAGCAGCAGCGAACGGATGTCGATGTGCGCGAGACTTTAGCCTCGGCGACGCAGCCCCTCATCCTCGACGCGCACTGGCGGCCGGCCAACTGGTCGAACATCTGGTCGCCGTGGGACTGGATCAGCGGATCCCTCGGCTTCTACGACCCGCCGCCTGGCGCCCCGGACCGCAGCGTACGCAATCTCCAAGAATATCTTCCCTTTTTAGCAAGAAACCCTGTCTGCGCTCACGCAGGATATTGGAGGCGAGCGCTTTTTGGGCGACTGCTCTACGCAGCTCTAACGGGCGCAGATGAAAACCTTGCTGGGATTGCCACGTTCAAATGATGCGTACTAAATCACGTCGCCGACACAACCAGCTGTGTCACCCATTTCGAGCGACGTTCAGAGTGAGCCAAATTGAATCCTCCTCTGCCGCAAATGTTGGAGGCCCTTCGGTGATTTGAACCCGAGGGCCGAGCGTGAGGCGACCGCGCTGTAGCCGGCCATCCAGGCCGTGAGTTGAGCGAGGAGCGCGACCGCCCAGCAGGTCAGATGGCCGCCCCACGCTTGCCACATTCCCCCCGGAACGATTCCATACGCTGACCTCCTCAAGACCAAACCGCCTCGTGAGGAGTGCCTACTACAATCGGGCACACAGCAGTCATTTACGGCTGTCGGTGCATCCAGTCTTGCGGATTGTGTCGGCAAGGTTGCATATCTTCCAGCCATCCGGCCCCTTGCGAAACAAAAAGGCATCGATGCCGCAGTGGTTGACCTTGGTCTGGCCGCCTTCCGCGTTGATGTAGTACGACCATAAGGACGCCATGGGACCGTCGATCTGGACCTTTGGGTCGCGGAGCCGTTCATCCCCGCCTGGCCCGGTTCCCTTGCCGACACTATTGATGAATTGATCTACGGTGATCTGAACCTGAATACCTGTCGGGCCGCGGGGATCACAACCATCGTCGATGGCAGGGCAGTGGACCACATCTTGGCCGTGTCGCGAGCCCGCATGCCTACGTGCCGTCCTGTCTAGCACCGAAGAGGAGCCACACTCGTGACGTACCGGATTCTCGTTACCGACGGGGTCGATGCCGAAGGGGTCTCCGTACTCGCCGCCGAGCCCGCGCTGGCGGTCGACGAAGTGCCGACGCTGCCGAGCGACGAGCTCCTGGCCCGGATTGGAGCCTACGATGCGCTCGTCGTGCGCAGTGCGACGCGCGTGTCGTCGGGACTCCTGCGCGCGGCGCCGCGGCTTGCAGTCGTCGGACGAGCCGGCGTCGGCGTCGACAACATCGATGTTGGCCTCGCAACCGAGCTCGGGATCGCCGTCATCAACGCACCCGCGGGCAACACCACCGCCGTGGCGGAGCTTTTCTTCGGGTCCGTCCTGAGCCTGCTCCGGCACATCCCGCGTGCCGATCAATCGTTGCGCGAGGGGCGGTGGGAGAAGTCGGCGTTTCTTGGGAGCGAGCTCAAAGGGCGCGCGCTCGGCGTCGTCGGGCTCGGACGGATCGGCGGCGAGATCGCCGTCCGCGCCCACGCCTTCGGGATGACCGTCGTGGGCTACGACCCTTACGTGGGTGACCCGCGCCTGCACGCGCTCCGCGTGCGGCGTGCCGCGACCCTGGACGACCTCCTAGGCGAGGCCACCGTGCTCACCATCCACACGCCGCCGACCGACGAAACCCAGGCGATGATCGGCGCGCGCGAGATCGCGCGGCTCGCGCCTGGCTCCATCGTCGTCAACCTGTCGCGCGGTGGCATGGTCGACGAACTGGCGCTCGCCGACGGTCTCCGTCGCGGACACCTCGCCGGCGCAGTACTCGACGTCTACTCGAAGGAGCCCCTCTCTGCCGATCACCCGCTGCTGTCGATGCCGAATGTCGTGCTCACACCGCACATCGGGGCGTCCACGGTCGAGGCACAGCGGTCTGTCTCGGTCGAGGTATGCCAGGCCGTGCGAGACGCCCTCCTGAGTGGGGAGCTTTCTCGCTCCATCAACGCCGCGAGCGTGGTGAATGGAAGCTGGGCTGACGTCCGGCCGGCTCTGCTCCTCACGCGCCAGCTCGCCGCCGTTGGCCGGGCACTGCTCGCCTCACGAGGCGCACGCGCCATCGACCGGATTGATGTGAGCTCAGGAGACGCGCTCGCCGGAGCGGGAGAGGCGTTGCTGGCGAGCGCCGCACTCGGCGTCCTGGCGCCCGTCGTGGCCAACGAACGCCTCAATCTCATCAGCGCGCGTGCGCTCAGCACGGCCCGTGGGATCGCGCTCTCGGTCACAGCGGGCGAGGCGTTGGGAGAGGCCGGAATAGAGTCCGCGGCCGAGAACCGCGGCGCGACGTATGGTGTCGCGGTGCGACTCACGAGTGGCCGGCACGAAATGACCGTGGCGGGCGTCGCACACCCAGAGGCCGCGCCACGCATCACGAGGATCGGCGCCTTCCACGTCGATGTGCAGCCCCGCGAAACGCTACTCATCCTCACCAACCGCGACGTCCCCGGCGTCATCGGCCATGTCGGCATGGCGCTCGGCTCCGCGGGAGTGAACATCGCCGAGTACCATCAGGCACGCCTCGCACAGGGCGGGGAGGCGCTCGCCGCAGTGGCCGTGGACGGGAGTGTAGAGGACTCCCTGCGCCATGGATTGCTCGCGCTCCCCGACGTCCTCTCGGCGACCGTCATTCCCCTGCCGATTGAGTAACGCCGACAGCGGTGGTGTGGCCTGAGGAGCGCTATGTACGGTTGATCCGGACTGCCCCTCCTGCGGTTCCGCAGGGAGACTCGGCCGCCGCCGATGCGCGGCGATGGGTCCGCATCAGCGCACCTCTGGGCCACCCGTCCGGTCGTCGGGCACGAAGCGATGGCGGGCTGGCATACGCACAAGCGGCAGCGTCCGTGCACTGAGCACCGCAGTGGACGGAACGATGCCGTTCCGGGCGAGGATGAATGCGGCGACGGCGTACACCTCGTGCGGGCTGAGCGAACCGGGCGAGCCGAACGGCATCGCGCGATGGATGTAGTCGTAGAGCGTCGTCGCGTAAGGCCAGTAGTTACCGACCGTGGGAACCGCGGTCGTGTCGGTGGCGAACGGGAATGCGTCGTCCGGCATGCGTCCCACGAGTGTGGGCGCGGGTGCGACGGCGCCATGCGCTCCATCCGCGCCATGGCACGCGGCGCATCGCGCGGTGTAGATCGCGGCGCCCTCGGTCGCCGTGCCGCTGTCGGGCGGCAGGCCACGGCCGTCGGCGCGGACATCCGTGTCCCACGCCCGGATCTCATCGACCGTCGCGATGCGACCGAAGCCGAACCGCGCGGGCGCAGCCGCGGCGGACTGGCGCACCGGCGACACCTGACGGCACGCGATCGCAACGGTGAGCGCGACCGCCAGGCCACCGCTGAGCCGCGCCAGACGGCCGTCGCCGATGCGGAAGCCGCACCCGCGCTCAGACGCGGGCGGCAAAAGTCACGCGGCCTGCGGCATCGACGTCCCAGCCGCGGATGTTGTTGAGATGGTAGTTCGTCCCCGGCCCGCGAACGGACCGCAGCGTGGCGAGCGTCGGTTGGACGTATCCGGTCTCGTCCGTCGCGCGACTCATGAGTGTGGCTGGTTGTCCCTGCCACTGCCACACGTAGCGGAACCGGGTATGGGCCATGGGGAGCACCGGCTGCTGAAGGGTGGCGGGCGCCCACGTGGCACCACCGTCGGCACTGACATCGACCCCGGTGATGCGCCCACGCCCGGACCACGCGATGCCGCGGACTTCACACCAGCCACGACCGGGTAGCACCGTCGGGTACGCGGGGAATGTGATGATCGACTTGGCGTCCATCACGAAGCTGAATTGGCGAGCCTCATCGCCTCGAAGCGCATCTGTGTAGCGCGCCGTCTCTTCGCGCGTCATGAACGGCTCGTCGCCGGCCTTGATGCGGCGCAGCCATTTCACGTTCATATTGCCCTCCCATCCCGGAAGCACGAGCCTGACGGGAAAGCCTTGCTCGGGACGCAGCGGCTCACCATTCTGTGCATACGCAACCAGCGCATCGTCGAGCGCCTTGGCGACCGGGACGCTGCGGGTGAGGAGGGCCGCGTCACCACCCTCGGCCAGCAACCAACGCGCAGACTTCTGGATCCCGGCTTCGGCCAGCAACGTCGCGAGTGCCACACCCGTCCACTCGCTCGTGCTGGTCAATCCGTCGATCTGCTGCGGTGTCGTCTGCGGCGACATCGCGCGATACCCTTTCCGCCCGTTCCCCGAGCATTCGAGGAAGCAGATGCGCGAGCGGGCTGGGAATCGCCGCAGGTCGGCCAGCGTGAAGATGACAGGCCGGTCCACAAGGCCGTGGATAAGGAGGCGATAGCCAACTGGGTCGATCGCCGGGACGCCGGCGTGGTGCCGCTCGAAGTGCAGGTCGGCCGGTGTGATCGTGCCGTCGAGATCCTGGAGTGGCGTATACGACTCACCGACGACGGCACCGACGGGGGCTCGCGCGAGATGGACGGACGGTGCACGCGTCCCGACGGCCGACGTCGGAAGCCCCGGCGCCGCGGGCGACTGTGGCGCCGGTGAGCCTTGCACTGGATTGGCGGGCATCTGCGCCGCCAATGAGCGGGCGAAGGCCGCCGTCGCCGCACCGAGTGCCCCGGCGAGCAGCGTCCGTCGGGTGACCGGGACGTCCGGCCCGGGATCGGTTGCCGCTTCGGGGCCCTCGTCAGCCATAGAATAGATGCGGGCGCGGCTCTACCGCGTGGCTCGGCGCATCGAGGGCGCCATCGCTGCGGCAGGGTGTGGGCGCGAAGATCGCACCGACACGCACGGCACGCAAGCACGGTCAACCGGCGGGCGATCCCGAGACCTCCTTACCGGCCGGTGTTGGGGTGTCCGCCGCCTATCGCGCTTCGAGTCGGCTGTGTGGGTGCGTAGAGGGGTCGGTCAGTCAGGCGTCACCGGGATGGATGCGGTGACTCCTGTTTTGCTGACAGCCATGCCGCCGCAGTCAGACAGATTGTAATTGCGATTGAGAAGACGATGGGAATGAGAAAAAAGAACTTCCAGCTCAAAGCCGTGATGGCGCCAAAACAAACGGCGAACGTCCACGCAGTCCCGCGCATGAGCGCCAACGACTCCTTCCGAAGACCGCCCAGTTGCCACGCCAGTACCGCCGCGAGGAGAACAAACACGGTGACAAAGAGTCCGAACCCAACGTAAAAATCCCAAACCGTCCGGCTAGACCCCATAATGGCAAAGTGAGTTGACCGCATGGCACTAAGATCCACTCCCCACGCGGGATCGGACCAGGGAAAACCAGATGTGTGTCCGGCGTCAAAAAGGACCAGAAGAACAGCAGCGATGCGATAAAACAGACGTGCTTGCATGTGTTGCCTCCAGAGATCACGGCAGCGCACATCACGCTCCTGCGGCCCAGTGTCAAACTATACTAGTACCGGCCGGCTTTGTGCCTAACGGGAACGCGATTACGTCGATCCGGCCACCCTCGGCTGCGTGGTCCGGCTGCGTTCCCAAGCCTGCATCAGGAGCGCAACCAGCGCCGAGAGGATCGATCCGAACACCGATAGTCGCAGCAAGTTGGCCAGTGCGATTCTCGACGCCGACAGATCCGCCCGGACCGCCTCAAACGACTGAACCGGAAGGTGCCGTGCCACCTGCATGCCGACAAATGCGCGCGCCATGTCGTCGAGAAAGTGCGGATAGACGAACGTGATGAATATGAGGTTGTATGCCGCGTAGATAACACCCGTGCCAACGCTGGCGGCGATCCCGGCTCGGACCATGTCGAGCCACCGCGGCCGTTTCCCGTCGGCACGGACTCGCGCCGCACTTCGGCGGCATGCCCAGATGATGCAGCTCAGGAGGACAAACAAGCTGACCAACATGCTCCACGGGGCGAAGTAGACACCCGTCACATACATCAGAATCCCAGCCGCGACTTGTACCACGCCGGCAACCGCGCCGACTGTGAGCATCTCCTTGACTTGGCGTGTCATGTTCCTCGCGAGTTCAAGCTCATCCGTACGAAGCCGATTCGCTTCGGCACGAGCGACATTGTTCGCGGGGTGCGACGCCCGCGCAAGCAAATTGGCGCGAAAGGGGCTCCGGGTGGCGCGAATGCGCCGCGCAGCGCCTTGCGCGTGGTCTCGGGCTCGCGGTGGAGACGCTCGCGAGCCACCTCCGCAACGGGCGGTTGAGGGACCGAAGCATGACGGCGACTGCCGGCGCCGGCGCTGCGATCGATCGCCGCCTATACGGGCGGCTTGACGATTCCCACGGCCGCAACAATCATCCTCACCCGCCATGACAGCCCGATTGGATCGGCCGACGCACGTGCGGCCCACGATGGCCGCTCGCGATGCGCGACGCTTTGCCGCAGCCGTCCTTGCCAGCGTGGCGAGCTTGACGCTGTTGTTCACCTTCCAGGACATGATGCGAGGCGGCTTCACAACCGGCCATGGCGAATGGCTGCGCGCCTTGACACTCTACGGAATCGATTGGGGGACCTGGGGCGTCCTCGCGGCCGGGATCGGTCTTGTCCTGCAGTTCCAATCACCGAGCAGACAGCAGCACGTCGCGATCCGCGCGGCCGGTTGGGGTGCGATCGGACTGACGTGCGCCATCGCACACAGCGTCGTCACGGGATCGATTCTCCGCCGGCTCGGCCTCTTGAACGAGATCGTGCCCGCCGAGGTGCTGGCGAGCGGCGGCCGGTTTCTCCTCGCCTGGAGCATGGTGTCGCTGGGTTACAACCTCATCGTCTTCGCGCTCATCGTTGGTGCGTTGTACGCAGCCCGTTACTACGGCGATTTGCGGACGAAGCGGCTGCGCGAAGTGGATCTCGAGGGGCGCCTCGCCCGGTCGGAGCTGAACGTGCTCCGCATGCAGTTGCAGCCGCACTTTCTGTTCAACGCCTTGAACACGATCTCTTCGCTCGTCGCAACCGACGGCGTGGCAGCACAACGCGTCATCGCGGCGCTCGGCGACATCCTGCGCGTGTCGATCGACCACACGGCCCACCAGGAAGTCCGCCTGCGGGACGAGCTGTCGTTTGTCCTCCGATACGTCGAGATCCAGCAGGCCCGGTTCCGCGACCGGCTCCACGTCGAGGTCGATGTCGCGCCGAATGCGCTCGACGGGTTCGTGCCCAGCCTCGTCCTCCAACCGCTCGTTGAAAATGCCATTCGGCACGGTGTCGAGCGATCAGGGGCCCGCGGCTCGGTCTGGATCCACGCGGCTTGCGCGAACGGAGATCTCGTCCTGTCGGTACGTGACGACGGCCAGGTGGCGATTGGCGGCGACGGGGCGTCCCAGGATGGCTCGGCTGGGATCGGGCTCTCCAACATCCAGCGGCGGATGTTTCAGTTGTATGGAGAGGCGCAGCAGTTCCGCGCGGGAAGGACCGACGGCGGAGGATTCGAGGTTCGGCTGCTCATGCCGTTTCGAACCACCGCGAGCGGAGGGGCATCATGACGACGCGCATCGTGGTGGTCGACGACGAGGAACCAGCGAGAGAATTGTTGCGGTCCATGATCGGCGAATGGCCGGATGCGACGATCGTCGGTGAGGCGCCGGACGGCCCGACCGCGCTTCGGCTCATTCGAGAGACGTCGCCGGATCTGGTCTTTCTCGACATTCAGCTTCCTGGCGAGTCGGGACTCGATGTAGCAATCCAGGTCGCTGACGAGCCACATCCGCCGCTCATCGTCTTCGTCACCGCGTACGATCGGTACGCGGTCCGAGCGTTTGAGCTGAACGCCTGCGACTATCTACTCAAGCCGCTCGACGCTGGCCGGCTGAAAGCGACGATGGAACGGATCTCCCAGCGCCGGCCGGATGCGATCATCGCGGCAGTCGCTGCGATCCGGGCTCTGGTCGAGGGTGCGCAGCCCGCGGCCGATGCGCGACTCGTCTTCAAGGTCGACGGCCGTCACGTGTTCGTCGTTCCGAACGAGGTCGAATGGATTGAAGCGATCGGCAAAGAGATGCACGTGTACACCAATGCGGGCGTGCTCCGGGTCCGAGAATCGATGAGCAGTCTGGAGGGCCGCCTCAGCCCCGCGACGTTCATCCGTGTCCACCGCGCGGCGATCGTGAACCGCAACCACGTGCGGGAGGTTCAGTCCTGGTTCAGGGGAGATTTCGCCATCATGCTCAAGAGCGGCACACGGGTGCTCAGTGGAAGAACGCACCGCAGCGCTGTAGAGCGGTTGCTCGATCGCCGCCCAGCGTGAAAGGACCGCGCGATCGCTTCGGACGTCTCATTTGCTGATGGGAGTGCATCCTGTCTTGCGGATGGTTCCGGCAAGGCTGAAGATCTTCCAGCCATCCGGTCCCTTGCGAAACAGAAAGGCGTCGATGCCGCAGTGGTCGATCTTGGTCTGGCCGCCTTCCGTGTAGGTGTAGTACGACCATAACGACGCCATGGGGCCGTCGATGTCTACCTTGGGCTTCTGCATGCGTTCATCCCCGCCCGGCCCGGTGCCCTTGCCGACGCTATTGATGAATTGGCCCACCGTGATTTGAACCTGAATGCCGGTCGGGCCGCCAGGGATCACAACCATCGTCGACGGCAGGGCAGTGGACCGCATCAAGGCGGTATCGCGGGCCCGCATGCCGTCGAAGAAATGGGTCGCCACCGCAATCACGGCTTGCTCGTCGGACTGCGCGAGAGCTGGTGCGGCAGTGAATCCGCTCGTGGCTATCAGCGTGAGCGCGATGACCGCTGCTGAGCGGCCGACACCCGCAGCGATGAGACGTCGCACGGGCGATGCACCGCGACGCAGGAAGGATTGCAGGCCGGTTGGCATCGTTTGAAGCGGTGACCTCACGTGGAAGTGAACGGCGCCGGAAGCGAGTCAGACTACGAGTCGCGCTATAATTGACACGCTCTTCCCGTCTTCGTCCATGAGCACACTTCATCTGCCGCCGTAGGCGCGTGGCGCAGCAGTGCCATTCTGTGGGTCTGTGCTGGTTGCTCCGCGTATTCGGAGCCCTTACTACTATATGATGGCGGGGATTCTGCGATGGCCCGGCCAGCGAGAGTCTCGAGCACTGGGACCTACCCGGTCCCTGATCATAGCCCGCGAACCGACGCGCTAACGCGGACGCTGCGCTCACCGCGGTACCGATACTCAACCGTCCCGTGGAACACCCGACTCGCTATCGCACGATACAGATCGATGGTCTCTCGATCTTCTACCGAGAGGCCGGCCCCGCCGACGCGCCGACGCTGCTCCTGCTGCACGGGCTGCCGTCGTCCTCCCGGATGTTCGAGCCGCTCTTCACGCGGCTCTCGGACCGATATCACCTCATCGCACCCGACTACCCGGGCTTCGGACATAGCGACTGGCCGAGCCCCAAACAATTCGCGTATACGTTCGATCACTTGGCCGAGGTCATGCAGCACTTCACCGAGGCGCTCGGCCTCTCACGCTGCACGCTGTACATGCAGGACTACGGTGGCCCCGTAGGCTTTCGCATGGCCCTTGCCCATCGGGAACGGATCGACGCACTCATCGTCCAGGACGCCGTCGCGCACAACGAAGGACTCGGCGCGAATTGGAAAACACGGCGGGCGTTCTGGGCCGATCGCGCTGCCAACGAAGCCGCGCTCCGCACCAACCTCCTTTCGCTGGCCACAACGAGGACGCGCCACGTCGGGAACGATCCCAACGTCGAGCGCTATGACCCGGACCTCTGGACGGATGAATTCGCGTTTCTCAGCCAGCCCGGACAGGCCGACATCCAGACCGACCTATTCTACGATTACCGCACTAACGTCGATGCCTACCCCAAATGGCAGGCCTGGATGCGCCAGACCCAGCCCCGGCTCCTCGTCATCTGGGGGAAATACGAACTGTCGTTCGACCCATCAGAACCGGAAGCCTATCGCCGCGACGTGCCCACCGCCCAAGTCCATATCGTCGATGGGGGCCACTTCGCACTCGATACCGCAGCAGATCACATCGCGGAGCTCGTCCGGGCCTTCATGAAGTAGCGGCGGCGCTGCTGGCACCCCTCTCTCCCGCTATCAGGCGCGACGGGCGAACGCGCAAGAAACAATTCAGCGACCAGCCTTCCGGCTCCGTCCCTTCTGCCGCCACGCGCGCAGGTGATCGATCAGCGCGCGAAGTGTCCGCGACGCCTGGCGCCGCTGCGGGTAGTACAGGTAGTAGCCAGGGAACGGCTCACAGAACTTCTCGAGCACCCGGACAAGCTCACCGCGATCGAGTGCCTCGCGCACGTGACCCTCGTACGACATCGTCACCCCGAGCCCTGCGATGGCGAGACGCCGGTTGAGCGCCGCGCCGGTCGAGAGCACCCGCGCCGGCACGGCCACCGAGAAGTCGCGCCCGTTCTCAGTGAACTCCCAGCGGTACGGCACGGTGCCGGCCGTCGGATGCCAGTTGAGGCAGTCGTGCTCGACCAGCTCGCGCGGGTGCTTCGGCACCCCGCGCCGCGCGAAGTAGGCCGGCGCGCCCACGACGGCGAGCCGCAGGTCGCCGGTGACTGGCACGGCGACCATGTCCTTGTCGATTACTTCGCCGAGTTGGATGCCCGCGTCGTACCCCCCAGCGACGATGTCGATCGGCGCGTCGCTCACGACAAGATCGAGCTGGACGTGCGGGTGCGCCGAGAGGAAGCCCGCGAGCAACGACTCGCCGATCAGAGTCTCCGCCGCGCTCGACGTATGCACCCGAAGTGTGCCGCGCGGCTCGTCGCCCATCTCGCCCAACGCAGCCACGGCCGCGCGCACCTCGTCGAGCGCCGGCCGCAATGAGCCGTAGAGTCGCTCACCGGCTTCCGTGAGGTGCACGCTCCGCGTAGTGCGTCGAACGAGCGCGACACCAAGCCGGTCCTCGAGCCGCCGAAGCGTCTGGCTCACCGCGGAGTGACTGATGCCGATTCTCTCACCAGCGGCGCGAAATCCTTTCGTCTCGGCCACAGCCAAGAAGACCGCCATGCCGTCAAAGTCGCCACTCATTGGGCCGCTCATTGGATCGAATAGTGACCAGTATGGTCATATTTGGCAAGTAGATAGACCGCTCGCGCGTCGTCACTTTCCATCCCGTATCCGAAACGGAGCAACGATGGAGATGCGCAAGCTGGGTCGCGTCGGCCCGCAAGTCTCAGCCCTCGGCTACGGCGCGATGGGACTGAGTTCGGCCTATGGCCCTGCCGCCGGCCGGCCGGATGCGATCGCGATCATTCGCGCCGCAGTCGAGCGCGGCGTCACACTCTTCGACACGGCCGAGGCATACGGACCGTTCACGAACGAAGAGCTTGTGGGCGAGGCGCTCTCGCCGTTTCGTGAGCGAGTGGTCATCGCCACCAAGTTCGGCTTCGGCATCAACCCGGACGGCACGCGCTACGGCCTCGACTCCAGGCCCGAGCACATCCGCCGAGTGGCCGACGACGCACTACGGCGGCTCAAGATCGAAACCATCGATCTCCTCTACCAGCACCGAGTCGATCCGAACGTCCCGATTGAGGACGTCGCGGGAACCGTTAAGGACTTGATCCGGCAGGGGAAAGTGCGGCACCTCGGCCTCTCGGAGGCGAGTGCGCTGACGATTCGGCGCGCCCACGCAGTGCAACCGGTTGCCGCGGTGCAGAGCGAATACTCGCTGTGGACGCGCGACCCGGAGCGGAACGGCGTGCTGGCGACGTGCGAGGAGCTCGAAATCGGATTCGTGCCATTTAGTCCCCTGGGTGCCGGCTTCCTGACTGGGAAGATCGACACATCCACGACGTTTTCACCTGGCGACTTCCGCAACATCTCGCCGCGTTTCGCCGGCGACGCGCGTGCGGAAAACATGGCGATCGTCGAGCTGCTCAAGACCGTGGCGAAAGAGAAGGGCGCAACGCCGGCGCAGATCGCGCTCGCGTGGTTACTCGCACAGAAACCGTGGATCGTGCCCATCCCGGGCACGACGAAGGTTCACCGCCTGGAGGAGAATCTCGGGGCCGTGAACATCAAACTCACCGCTGACGATCTACGGGAAATCACAGAGGGCGTATCGACAATTCCCGTGCTGGGAGCGCGGCTGCCCGAGGCCGTGTTGAAACTCACCAACGGCTGAGACGGGTGTCGAAAAGCGACCACAATACGCACTATTTGTGCGTATTACGGCAAGCATGGGAAATTTGGGAGTACGGCCATTAGTTGCTGTTCTCTATCGTTATACGTATATGATGATGGCAAACCTCGAGGCGACGAGGGATCCGAAGCTACCCGCGTTTCGTTGTCGGCAGAACATCGCGCTCCTTGACCGGTCGCTTCATACAGAACAGTGTGAAGCGTCCCTTGGAGCCTCGGCGGGTCGCCCTTACCAGGCGAATCGATGGCCCAGGATCATCTTGGCGATGAGGTGATCGGTCCCGCGGGTAAATCCTTCGCCCAGGCCGGCGTTGAACTCCCAGGCCGCTCCGAAATTGAGGTTGACGACGCCGAAGAGTTGATGCTGCTGCTCCTCAATCGGGTCGAACCCCTGGATCGATCCCAGCGATGCGTAATACTCGGCCGCGACGTTGACGAAATGCGAGAGATCGTAGCCCACCTGCGCCGCCGGCGAGAACTCCAACCCCTTGGACGCATCGGGGCCGACCAATGTCCGTTCGAGAGCCGGATTGACCGCGAAATACCACGGTCCGAGCTGCTTGTCGACGATCGGCCGGATCTCCCAGGTCCAGATGTCAGGGGACACTGTCGGCCGCTGGTAACCGACTTCCATCGACAAGCTGAGGCCGACCGGCCATTTCCACGACGGAGGGACTTGCACCCGGGGCCGGATGTGATCGCCCACCCACTGCCACCCCTGGCCGCTCCGCGCGCTCGTGAACACATAGAATCCCGTCTCGAACCAGTCCGTAATCCCTTGCGTGATCTCGAGCGTCTCGTGCTCTGCGTGGTCCGTGGGCCAGAGTCCATCCTCTTCCGCGGTGCGCCCCTCGATGGTGAAATTGCTATGGACCTCCACCATCGTCGTGCGAGGCGCCACGGTCTCGGCCGCGTACACCTGAATCTCGTAGTTGTCCTGCGCCGCGAGACGACTGGATAACCCCAAGGTCCCCGCGCACAGGGCGCCTGCAAGAAGACGAACTGGTACATTTGGCGCCAACCGCACGGACCTGCGCGTCGCAGAAGCGGCGTCGTACGACGAGCGGGTCTCCGATGAGCACTTCATTCGAGTGAATAGCGGTGAGAGACGGTGTACCAGAAGATGGCAAGGCGACAGGTTATTTTCGAGGGTAAGCCGACGATAGCGTCCGTCCAGGAACCTCCGCAGTAGCCGGCGGCGGCCGGTTCTCAGTACGCAACGCGTGGAATCTATTCTGCAGTGCGTCCGATTCGTTGCGCGGACCGTCGCGCTTCTTGTCCTTGTTACAAGGACCGTAGCGGCGCAGGGCATCGACACCGGGGCCGCGCGCTGGGCCCGAATCGATCCGGACACGGGCCACCAGGCGAAACTGCGCTTGACACCGGTCGGCCTCGGACCGTCAGACCGCGCTATGTACACGGCGGCCGGCGTCGCATTCGTGGCGGCGATCGCGCTCGACCATCCCGCGCGCACTAACATCCTCGCCACGCGCACCCCTTTCCTCGATCGGCTCGCACCCATCGGCAACTCCATGGGTCTCGCGCAATACACGGTCCCAACCGTGGCGACGGCCTTCGCCGCCGGCAACCTGATCGGCCGGCTCACCCACCATCCGCGGCTCGCGGATGCGGCGACGCACCTGGCACTGAGCTACGTGGTCGCGGATGTGTCAGCGTCGATCATCCGATTTCCGGTCGGGCGCCAGCGGCCATCATACGCCAACGACATGGACAACTTCCATCCGTTCGGGAAGTCGGACGAGTGGCAATCGTTCCCATCAGGACACGTGACGCATATCGGGGCGATCGCCGCCGCCGTCGCCGAGGAGGCCCGCACACCGTGGGTGACCGGGCTGGCTTCCGCAGCCGTCACGCTCACCGCGTGGCAGCGCATCTATGCGGACAAGCACTGGGCGAGCGACGTGGTCGCCGGGGCAATCGTCGCCGTCGCAGCGAGCCGCCTCACATCGCATTGGCTCCGCCACAAGGTGCCGGCTCGCTCCTGAAGCGCGCCGGGCGCCTGCCCAAAAAATGGAACTCGTTGCGCCACGCCGTCTCAGCCGTCGATGGCATATCGCCGCGCCTCGGAACGGCCGCCCGGCGTCCGCTCGGCATCCCCGCGCTCCGTCACGTGCCCGTACGGTATCCGATGAGCGACCTTCCTCCTCGCCGTGTTCCAGCGCACGTGAGCCCCGCACCCTTGTTGCTTCCGCCGCGCGGCCACCTCCGCGCCACCGGCCGCTTCGATTACATCGACCACTACTACCGCGGTGCTTTGGGGCTGGCGTTGCGCGAACGACTGCGATGGGTTCGTGCGGTACTCCCGCTCGAGGGATGTGCGCGGCTCCTCGAGATCGGCTACGGGAGCGGGGTGTTCTTCTACGAGGCGGTGCGGCACGCAGATCTCGTGATCGGGGTCGACATCCATCCATCGGCGGCAGACGTGCGGCGGCGCTGCGCCGCGGACGGCGTCAGGGTCACGACAATCCAGGCTGACGGCTGTGTGCTGCCACTTGCCGCCAGCAGCATCGATGTCATCGTCCTCATAAGCGTGCTCGAGTTCACGGACGACCCAGTACACTGCCTGCGTGAGTCGTTACGCATCCTGCGCCCGGGCGGGCGGATCATCGCCGTCACGCCGCGCATTCACGCGTGGTCAGATGCGCTGTGGGGCGCTTTCGCCGGCATCGACCCGGAAGCCGAGTTCCACGGCGGCCGCCAGCGGGTCGAACGCGCGCTGGCCGATGCGGAGAGGCGCCTCGGCGGCGTCGTGATCGAACGCTATCCACGACCCCGACCGCTGCCGCGGGCCTTGGCGCCCTATGACCTCATCGTCATTCGCCAGCGGCCCCGTCCCGACCGGCGCTCGACCCCCAGGAACACGTATCTCGACGTGGAGAGGGTGGCGAATCAAGGAGCCGAGCAGAGTTCGCCCTGAGACGCGCCCTAAGAGTCGTCGTCGTTGTCATTCGCCGGCGGCTCTGTCTCGAGCGCCGCTCGGGGCCGGGGAACGCGAGGGACTACAATGAGTGCGTGACCAGCGGCTCGGAGCCTGGCGTTCAACGCGGCGAGTCCCGTCGACTCCAACGCCGCCCAGCGACCGAGGACCACCCGTGACTGAGCCTGCGCACGGTCGCACGCCGCCACCTCTCTCGCGGTCGGCGCGACGTCCGCTCCCTGCATCGCCATCGCCGCGGCCAGCATGGCGCTGCTCACCGTCGCGAGGGTTGGCGGCCCGGCCGGTTCCGCGCGACCGGGCGCGGGGCCCGGTACCGGACTGCGCACCGGGGCCGGCGCCACCGCTTCGACCTGGGCTTTGAAGGCGTCGATCTCGCTGCCTTGCAGGCTGTCCAATCGCGCCACGAACGCCCGCGCTGTCACATAGGCCCAGTGCGCTGCGGTCGCGCCCTCGTACATCCTGCGGGTGAGGGTAGCCAACTGCACGAGCCCCGCCGGCGCGGTCTTCACCCGGGGGTCCAGCCGGAGGGTCAGCGGCTGCGTATACGTCTTGCCGCTGACGGTGAGACGAACCGTGTAGGCGCCTGGGGGCGCCCAGGGCGCGTCGACCGCTGGGGCGGTCCGGTGGGGAACCGCGCCGACATCGGACCCGCCTCCACCTGGCCGTCCGTCATCGCCAGCGATGGGTGCGTAGCGCAGGTCCCAACTGACGCGGTGCATCCCCGCATCCGTTGAGATCACCATCGGGGGCGCCGGCCAGTAGAGCGGCAGTGCGCAATCGGCGGCAGTCGAAGTGTGCTGGCACAGACGATTGTATGCAGCCGTGTCCAGCGCGGGATCAGGATGACGAATCGGATCGTCGCTGGAATAGGAGCGGACAATCGCGCCGGCGGCATCCAGGATGTCGAGGGTCACCGTACCCGATGCGGCGGTTGCGAGGAAATAGTCGATGATCGCACCAGCCGGCGGATTCTCGCCGGCCAGGACTTCCGGCGGCCACGGCGTCGGGTCGTTGGTGGCAAACCGAACGCGCAGCGCTGGTGCCGGCTTGAACAGATACGCGGCGGTTGCCGCTCGCGCCGCGCGCGCTTGCCGGAGCGGCGTCACATCATCGAGGATCCAGAAGCCACGCCCGTGCGTGCCCGCGACGAGGTCGGAACAGTGGCAGGAGGAGTCATCCTTGACCTGCAGATCGCGCACGGAGATGGCCGGCATGCCGAGCCTGAGCGACTCCCAGTGATCGCCGTCGTCGAACGAAACCCAGACTTGCGTTTCGGTGGCCGCGTAGAGCAGACCCTTCACCCGCGGATCTTCACGGATGGAGTTGGCGACGGCGCCAGGGGCCATGCCGTTGTCGATCTCGGTCCACGTCTTGCCGCCATCGTGCGTGCGCCAGAAATGCGGATTGAGATCGTCCAGCCGCAGGGTGTTAGCGGCCGCATAGGCCGTCCGGGCATCGAAGTGGCCAGCGTCCAGATTGAAAATGCGGGTCCACGGCTTGATGGCCGCCGGCGTGACGGTGGTCCACGTCGCTCCGCCGTCCGTCGTCACCTGAATGTTTCCATCATCCGTGCCGGCCCACAGAACGGTGGCGCGCACCGGTGAGGGCGAAAGCGCGGTGATCGCGCCTTGCGGGCCAACGGTCACGGTCCCGGCGTATCTGCCCGCACTCGCCGGCACGGGCCAGGTCTGCCGCGCGAGATCGGGGCTGATCCGGGTCCAGCGCTGGCCGCGGTCGCCGGTTTTCCAGACGGCGTTCGAGACGTAGAAGAGTACCGTCGGATCGAGCGGCGACCAGTTGATCGGCATCGTGCGCACGTTGCGGTTGAAACTCGGCGCTGGCATACCCGACGCAGCAGTACCGGCGGGAGCACTCATGTCGGGACCGATCAATGTCGTCTGGCCGGTCGCCCGGTTGTAGAGCGACACGTTGGTGCGCGCGCTCGCGAAGACCTGGTCGGGGTTCGCGGGATCGGGGGCGGCGATGCCGTATTCCTGGATGTTGACGGGATGCCAGTCGTGGAAGGTGATCTCCCCATCGTTCGAACGGCTTTCCACGCACGCGGACCCGGCATCCTGCTGGCCGCCACAGACGCGGTACGGGAACGCGTTGTCGGTGGAGACGTGGTACATCGCCGCGGTCGGCTGCGTATACCAATTGCTCCACGATACGCCGCGGTTGGCGGAAACCACCCCGCCCTGGTCCGACACCTCGAGCAGGATGTCGGGATTGTTGGGATTGATCCACGTCTTCTGGTAGTCGTCGCCGCCGGGCGACCCGCGCACGGCCGACCAGGTGGCGCCCCCGTCCTCGGTCCGCCAAAACACGATGGACGAGCTGTAGACGACGTTGTCGTTCTTGGGGTCGACCGCGAGCGTCGGCAGGTCACCGCCCCCGATCCGCAGTAACGGCCGGCCGTCGTGGTTCGGGGACCGCGCGCTGTCGGCGGCGTTCGCGGCGGTGCCCGCGGGATGCCAATGCTCCCCACCGTCCGTCGTCTTATAGAGGCCGACGACAGTCGGGCTGGCACGCGGGACGCCACCGCCCGGCGGGCCACCCGGAGCACCACCTGCCGGAGCACCGGCCGGCGGCGCGGGTGCAGCGATGGCCGCGTAGAGGACGCTCGGGTTACTCCTCGCGATGCTCAGATTGGCCTCCACCACTGACGGCAGTCCATCGGTCAGCGGCGTCCAGGTCGAGCCGCCGTCGATCGACTTGAAAATGCCGCCGCCCGGCCCATCAAATGCGCCGCCTTCCACGAACGCCTGCTGCTGAACCCACAGCGCGGCGTAGACGATGTTCGGATTGCTCGGGTCGATGCGGACGTCGTTGCCGCTGGTGTAGTCATCCTTGTAGAGCACCTTCTCGAAGCTCTGGCCGCCGTCGGTGGAGCGGAAGATGCCGCGCTCGGCATTCGGACCGTACGGGTGGCCGAGCGCGGCTACGAAGAGCCGGTTGGGATCCGTGGGGTCGACGTCGATCATGGCAATCATCTGGCTGTCGCGGAGCCCGAGGTGCACCCAAGTCTTACCTGCATCAATCGACTTATAAACGCCGTCGCCGACCGCGAGGTCTGGCCGAATGATGCCCGCTCCGGTCCCGACGTAGATGACGTTCGGGTCGGAGGGAGCGACGGCGATGGCGCCAATCGCGCCAGTCGGCTCGTTGTCGAACAGTGGGACCCAGGTGGAGCCGTAGTCGGTCGAGCGCCACACGCCGCCATCATCGAAGCCGATGTAGAAGACGTTGGGCTGGCTGGGTACGCCAGCGAGCGCGCGTGCGCGCCCTGCGCGTGGGGGGCCGATCTGCCGCCAGTGCATCGCGGAGTACACGGGGGGCGATTGCGGCGCGCCCGTGGCAGCGGCGGCGGCGATGAGCAGGACGCCCCCAGCGAGGCGGCCCAGCAGCGGGCGGACGCAAACCTTTCCGGACATCATTCGAGGTCCTTCCGTTCGAGGATGGGGAATTCTAACGACGCACGCGTCTGCGCACAGGATGCTCGCACTCGCTAAGATTTCACGGGTTCCACCAATCGGCGCCGACGTCCCTCGACCTGACCATATCCGCAATTCCGCTCAAGGAGACATCGTTAGATCACCCTGGGCTTGTCGAGCGTTCTTCCTTATGGATTGGGCGCGGAGAGACCCTGAAGCGCCGTCAGCACTTTTCCGCAGGCGACTGTCAGATCGATGACGAGTCGCTCGTCGACATCGAGATCGCCTTCGTATTCGCCTTGGTTCCTGATCTGGTGACACTTGGCGAGCACGCGCCATACCTCAGGGCCGAGGCCCAGTGTATGGGGGACCACCTGAAAGACGATGTATCGGTTTTCAGGACGGAATCCGACTCGTCTGAGTGCGGCGAGTGCAAGCGCGTGTGCCGCATTGTAAGCGAGGTCGAATCGGCTTTCGAGTGAATTCGTCGATTTGAGCGCGTCGGCGAGACGAACGCGTCCTGAGTGTAGGAGTCCCTTGTACTCTGCGGCGTCAGGTTTCTCGCGGCGTAGGGATTTGCCAGGGCCCGCGAGATTCTCCAGGCTTTCAAGCGGCGAGGTCATGCTCGTCGCCGATCAACCAGATCTTTGGTTGCGCGAGAGTACGTGTTACAAACGCGTGGCGCCGACCGACGCGGCGCGCGAGCTCCGTGGTCGAGTAGACGGTCGGGTTGACAGTGCGGCCAAGCGTATGCGAGACCTCCTCTAGGAGCGGGAAAATGTCCGCGTACGTGAGCTCGTCGCTGATGATCATGAGATCGACGTCGCTGGTCGCGGTATCTTCGCTTTTTGCGACGGATCCATACACGAACGCGGCGCGAATCGCCGAGGTGTGTGGCGCGAGAGCGTTTCGGAGCTGATCGGCGAGTCCAGAAGTCTTGAGAATGAGCGACCGTAACTCCTCGAATACGGGAGCCGCGCGGTTTGCCTGATAGTGCCGCTGGTTCCCGACGCGTCGACTCGTCGCGAGACCCGCGCTCTCGAGCCGTGCCAGTTCACGCTGCACGGCGCCCGACCCTGAGGCGGCGAGCTTGATGATTTCGTTAGCGAAGAAGGTGCGTCCGGGATTCCCGAAGAGGACTCCCAGCACACGCTGCTGCACCTTGTTGAAAAGTGCGTCAGTAATGGTGACAGCGGCCGCTTTGCCTTGCTTCGATTGGTGTGCCTTAGTACCCATTATGGGTATAATACAACCCAATTTGAGTATGTCAACATATTTCATGAGAGGGGGCGTGCTCCGCACTCAGGCGACTTGAAGGCGGTGAAGCTCTAACGATCCAACCGCCTGCGCACAAGGATGCTCGCACTCGCTAAGATTTCACGGGTTCCACCAATCGGAGCGTTCGTCGTGACGGGGATTCTGCGCGGCTCAGGCGTGGCGACCTCCGCTCTCGTGGCAGGGCTGCTCTGCGCCGCCACGGCGCGGGCACAGATCATTCAGGGAACCGTCCGGAGCGGCGGCGCACCCCTCGTCGGCGCGACGGTCCGTCTTCTCGAGCTCGATCGCGTGCAGCGCACGGATGCACAGGGCGCGTTCCGGTTTACGGACGTGCCCAACGGGACGTATCGGGTGTATGCCGGCATCCTCGGATACGTGTCCACCACCGACACCGTGCGCGCCACCGGCAGCGTAGCGTCGGTGTCCTTCAACCTGACCGCATCCGCGATTCCGCTCAAGGAGATCGTCGTCTCCGGTTCGCCCGCCGCACGCCCAGCCGACGAACAGTACCAATCGGTCGAATCCAAGTCCGAAGTCGATTTCGACAACAGCCCGGGAATGAGCTTCGCGGAGAAGGTGACCGACCTGCCTGGGGTGACGGCGCGCTGGAACGGATCAGCACCGTCTCGGCCGATCCTTCGAGGGTTGGGCGACAACGAAGTGCTGGTCCTGGAGGATGGGCTTCGCATGGGTGACATCGCCACCTACGATCCGGCTCACGCAACGCCCATCGATGCGTTGAGCATCGCGCAGATCGACGTGGTGCGAGGACCAGCGACCATTCTCTACGGCCCCAATACCATCGGTGGGCTCGTCAACGTGATCACCAACCTGGTACCCGTGGCGTCCGACCATCCCCTCTCAGGCACGGCGGTCGTGGAAGGCAACAGCGTGAGCAACGAGTACGCGGGTTACGTCAATAACGTCTATACACTCGGCCGCTCCGCATTCCGGGTGTCGGCGGGGGGACTGCACTCGGGTGACATCGGGATTCCCGCCGGCACTTACACCGTGCCCGGGACGGATGTCGGCTTCCACCTCAACCGGATTCCGCAGTCCGGCGACCGCACCGGTGAGGGAGGAATCGGCTACTCGTATCAGAGCGCGTTCGGCGTGGTCGGCATTGGTGTCAATCATTTCGAGACGAATTACGGCGTGCCCGGCGTGCCGCCCAACACCGGCTGGTTGACCGACCCGCCGACCACCTCGCGAATTGCGCAGCAGCGCAACACGGTGGAATTCCGCACGCTCGTGAACATCGGCAGCGGGTGGCTGGATCGCGTCAAGCTCTCGGGCAGCTACAACGATTATGCGCACTCCGAATTCCCGACGGTCGAGGACTCCGCCGGCGTGTCCGACCCGCAGGCCAACCATTTCGACAAGCGGGAATTCAACGGAGTGCTCCAGTTCGAGCAGACCCCGGTGGGCAAACTGAGCGGCACGCTCGGGTTGTGGACGGACGTTCAAGATCTGACCATCGAGGGGCAGCAGCCATTGGGCCCCAACTCCCGCACGACTGGATTTGCCGGGTATGCCTATGAGGAGTACCAACTGGCGGGGCACACGCGCCTGCAGGCGGCCGCCAGGTGGGACTACAACGGGATCCAGACTCGCCCGTATCCCCAGTCCCAGGACTCGGTGTTTCAGACGATCCGGGCGTCGCGGGCGACCAATGCCGTCACGGGGTCGCTCGGCGCGGTTCAGGAATTGGGCGCCGGAATTACCGGGTCGCTGAGCCTCGCCCGCTCGTTCCGGGCGCCCACGGTGCAGGAGCTGTTTGCGAACGGCCTCGATGCGTCGAGCGGGACGTACTCGATCGGCGATGCCACGCTGGGACCGGAGAGCGGGTATGGCGTGGACGCCTCGCTCAAGGGCGGATTTGCGCGCGCGGTCTTCGAGATCTCGCCCTACCTCAACTACATCGACCACTACATCTACGGGTTCCTGAACGGCGACACCGTGCAGGGGTTTCCCGTGCGCCAATTCACCGCCAGCGATGCGAGGCTGATGGGCTTCGAGGCCGCGGCCACCGTGGCACCGGTGCAGTTCATCGCGCTTCGGGCGAGCGCGGACTACGTGAACGCTGAGAATACACAGCTCGATGTGCCGCTCCCATTCATCCCGCCCCTCCGCGGCCTGCTGCGCGCCACGTATCAGGATCAGAAGTACATGGGAACGGTCGAGTGGCGTGCGGCCGCGAGCCAGACACGCCTCGGTGTGGGTGATACCCCGACGGCCGGATGGGCGATCTTGAATCTCGGTACCGGCATCCGTTTGACACAGGCAAGCGTGGTCCACAACATCAGCATCCACATCGACAACGTGTTCAACCGGGTATACCGCGACAATCTGTCGGTGATCAAGGATTTCGTGCCGCAACCGGGGCGTGGGCTTCGGCTCAACTACGAGCTCCTCTACTGAAAGCCGGCGCTCCTCACGAGCACCGCCGCCACCACCGTGAGCACGACGACGGCGATCGGCGGCGTCCGCCACCGCTCCAGCAGTAGAAACCCCGCCAGCGCAATCGCGAGATCCCGTCCGGTGATGACGGCAGTGCGCCAGATGGGATCGTAGAGCGCGGCGCCGAGGAGGCCGACGACCGCTGCATTTACACCGGCGAGCGCACCCCGCGCGGCCGGGCGACGGCCGATCCAGGTCCACACCGGGATTCCGGCGAGCGCGATGAGCAGGCCGGGCAAGAACATGCAGAGGAGTGCCACCGCGGCCCAGAGCGGGGCGAGCCCTGCGGGCGCGACGATCGCACCCAGATATGAGGACACCGTGAAGAGCGGACCGGGGACGGCCTGCGCCATGCCGTAGCCCGCGAGGAACGTGTTGTCCGACATCCACCCACTTGGCACGAGCGCATCGCGAAGTAGCGGCAGCACGACGTGGCCGCCTCCAAAGACAAGCGCTCCGGCGCGATAAAACACACCCGCGAGCGCCACGAGCGTATGGCCGGTCCTGAAGACCGAGAACAGGACCAGGAGTCCGACGAAGAGCACCAGTGCGGCGACACCAGCCCGACGGTCCACTGGCATCGCGGGCGGTCTTGCCACCGAATCCGTCCCCCTGCAGAGGAGTGCGCCGCCCAACGCACCACCGATCAGCACGGCGACCTGCATGAACGGACCGCCAACACCGAGCAACAGGACCGCCGCCGCCAGTGCGAGTGCCGTCCGTGTGCGGTCCGGACACAAGCGTGGTGCCATGTTCCAGACCGCTTGCGCCACCACGGCTACGGCGACCAGCGCGAGCCCGTGCAAGACAGGCGCAGTCCCTGACGCGTCCAGGTGCGGCGCCAGGATCGCGAACGCATACAATATGATCGCCGACGGTAACGTGAACCCGGCCCAGGCAGCCAGCCCGCCCGCCCATCCGGCGCGTATGAGCCCGACGAGGAATCCCACCTGGCTGCTCGCCGGCCCCGGCAACATCTGACAGAGCGCCACCAGGCCTGCGTACTCATCGCTCGACAGCCACCGCCGCTGCCGCACATAGGTCCTCTCGAAATAGCCCAGGTGCGCGATCGGGCCGCCGAACGATGTCAGGCCAAGCCCGAGCGCGACGCCGAACACTTCGCTCGCGCTGCCATCCTGCCCGGCGGGCGGATCGGCCGCGGCCCGCTCACTCACGCGTAGTCGAACAGCGCCATGAACCCGAAGTCCATGTGCAGTTGCTGGTGGCAGTGAAACAGCGTGCGCCCGGGGTAGTTCGCGGTGAAGTCTATGTCCATCGTCTGGTAGCCGTTCAGCATAACGACGTCCTTGAGGACGCCGGCGGTGGGCACCTCCATGATGCGCGTCAGCTCGAAGGTGTGCCGATGCAGATGGATCGGATGGATATCGTCGCTCGCGTTGTGCATGCGCAGCCGATAGCGCTTGCCCTGTTGGAGATGGAACATGGGCTCCATCCGATCCCGCGCGAACGATATGCCATTGATCGTCCACTCGTTGAAGCCATCGTTCGACGCGTTGTTCTTCGCGAACGTCATCTCGATGATCTCGTCGGGCACCGCCGCTGCCGGAGCAGGCCGGCCGAAGCGCGTGTAGTTCCAGTGAAACGGCGGCGGCGGGGTCCAAACTGGCTTACCTGTACGCCCGGCGTACTCGATGACAATGCCCATCCCATGTCCGCGGTCGTCGTCAGCCAGGTCGCCCATGATCCAGACGCCCGGATGGCGCATCTCGACCACTGCCGAGACGCGCTCGGCCGTGCCGATCCACAGCACCGGAACCGTGACCGGTGCGGGCAGTGGGTTGCCGTCCAGCGCCACCACGGCAAACGTGTGCCCCGGGAGTGCCAGGCTGCGGATCTCCGTCGCGCTTCCGTTGAGCACGTGGAACAACACGCGCTCCCCGGCGCGCACCCGAATCGGGTCCCCGTGACCCAGCACGCGGCCGTTGATCGAGAAGAGCCGATACCCAACCTCGTAGCCGTGCGGCATCCCCTTGGCCAACGAAGCATGCATCGCGGATTCTCCCGTATGCTTCAACGCGGCGTCGGGCGCCGAGGGCGCGAGAAAGTCCTGCGCCATGTCGCCGCCACGTGAGAGGAAGGGCTCGAACTCCTTGAGCACGAGAAAGACCTCGCGGTCGTAGCGACCGTCGTCGTGCCGAGGTGCGATGTACACCGGGCCGATCTGTCCGCTGTACTGTCCGCTGTTCAGGTCCGCCCCCGCGCGGTTGTGCGTATGATAGAAGCGAAGCCCGGCCGGCCCGGGCGTGAACTCGATGCGCCGCATCCCGCGCGCCGGAACGAATGGTGTACCCTCCTCTTCGGCTCCGTCGACGTCCACCGGAACTGTCTGGCCGTGCCAGTGCAACTGTTCCGGCACATCCGTTTCATTGACGATGTCGACGACCGCGCGCTCTCCTTCGGTGAAGCGCAGGAGCGGCCCCGGGAACTGCCCGTTATAGGTCGTCGTGGAGATGATGCGATCCGGCGCGAGCTCGATGAGGCCGGTGCCGATCCGGATGGTGTAGTCGGGAACCTGGCCAAGCGCACGACTCGCGGTCCGAACAAACGTTGGGGCATGGCCGGCGGCTGCGGCGACCGCACCGAGTCGCGCGAGGAACTCTCGCCGGCCGAGCGACATCAGCGGGGAATTGCGGACTGTGGCGAGACTTGGTCGCTCGGAGAGTTGGGGGCCGTTCTCGAACGGCCCCCGCTGCTTAGGGCTGCAGCAACGAGTTGCAGATCGTGGAGTTCGCGGGCCGGCACGGTGTGGCGACGAGACTTGGTCGCTCGGCGAGTTTGGGGCCGTTGCCCGAAAGGGGCGACCTGCGGTTCCCGAACGGGGCGAAACCATCGTCCCCTACATCTCGCCACGACTGGGCTCCAGATCCTTGTCGACACCGCGGGGCACCACAAAATACAGCACGATCGTGATGTAGAGTGCGAAACTGACAACCGGGAGAAACAGGGCGACGAGCGCCGCAAGGGCGTAAGTGAGCCATCCAACGCGAAAGGCGACAACGGTGCCTCGGATATACCGAGCGTTCACAGATTCGTCAAACGCATGCGACCGAACCAGGTGCCACAGCATCAGGTTGTACGATGTGCCACACATGGAGAGCACCACACCGTACAGAAACGTCGCGGCGTGCGTCGTCGGATACGCACCAAGCGTGGCCGTCACAAAGGGGATGAGCGCGGTACTCCCGAGCAACAGAAGGTTCAGGAATACGGTCTTGCGGTCGACACGAGCGACGAGCCGAAACAAGGCGTGGTGATTCTGCCACATGAGACCGATCACGGCGAAGCTGAGTGCGTACGCAATCAGATTCGGCCAGAGCTTGAGAAGCTCACGTGTCAGGTCGGCGTCCGTCGGCCACTTGGCGTCGCCGTGCATCGGGACCGTGAACCCGAGGACCAGCAACGTGATCGCAAAGGCAAATACGCCATCGGAAAAGGCTTCGAACCGTCCTTTGTTCATGTTGGAATGTACCGTTGAGTCTCGTGGACGCGGAACAGCAGAGAGTACAAAGTGGAAAGTCGAAAGTAGAGAGGGCGGGGCGGGGCGCTGGCACCGTTTGGGGAGGAGATCGTTCGCGTCGTATATTGGCTCCTTGTGGCCGCCGCATCGCCTGCGGCCGCCCAGGCGGCCGTGGACTGTATCGGTGCCAGTTGGGGACTCGGAGGCAGGTACAATGAGCGCTGACCATGGTGGAATGAAAGACCATTGGGATCGCCTGTACACTGAGAAGGCCTCGACGGAACTGAGCTGGTATCAGCCGGTGCTGACACGTTCCCTCGAGCTCATGCGGGATGCCGCTATCGAGAAGACGGCGTCGATCATCGATGTCGGAGGCGGAGATTCGACACTGGTCGATGCACTGCTCGCCATCGGCTTCGTGAACATTACAGTCCTGGACTTGTCGAGCGCGGCGCTGGAGCGGTCGCGCGCGCGAATCGGCGATGCGGCGCGCTCGGTGAGGTGGGTAGTGGCGAGCGTCCTCGATGCCGGCTTACCACCCGCGAGTGCCGACCTGTGGCACGACCGTGCGGTGTTTCATTTTCTGACTGACGTCGCCGAGCGCAATGCCTACATCGAGCAGGTGCGCCGGGTGGTTCGGCCGGGTGGTCATGTCATCGTGGCGACGTTCGCCGAGGATGGGCCGGCGAGTTGTAGCGGATTGCCTGTGGAGCGGTACTCCGCGGGACGCCTGCATTCGACGTTCGGCGAGGGATTCCGATTGCTGGGATCCGAGCGGGAGACACACCACACGCCAGCGGGCCGAGATCAGCCATTCGTCTACTGCTGGTGCCGTCACGATCCATAGTGTGCGTGGCGGTCACGGCGGACGCTGAGCCCCGACACTCCAGGGTGGCCGCATGAACATGATCTTCGGCACGGACAACTCGACGGATGCGGCCCATCGTCCGGGCTGCTTTTTTGGTGCCGCCGAGTCTTGCAGGGCGATCGATGGGGTGCTGGGTCACGTCGTAAACGGGTTCCTTTTACGCCCGTACGCGTCCGTGCTGCTCGTGGTGTTTGTGTTTGCGAGCACCGGGTGCGTGTATCCGAGGCGCTATGTGGATGATCTCACCCGTGGCAATCACGTGGTGGTGACATTGACGGACGAGGGGATTCCCGATATGGCGCCGCGGTTGGGGCAGGGCGTGTTCCTGGTGAAGGGAGAGGTACAGTCGGTCGGTGACTCGGCGCTGACGCTGGCGGTGTGGCGGACCGAGTCTACGACCGGAGTCTTGTCCGGGGATCGTCCGACGGCGGTGCCGCGGGTCGGGGACGTGGTCGCGATCCCGCGGGCCGACATCGCGACGGTGCGTAGGCGGCAGGTATCCGCACCGGGGGTGATCATCGCGGCGACGGCCATCGCCGGGGCGACGATCGCGGCGATCGCGATCAGTGCGCACGCGCATCCCGACAAGCTGCCGCCGTCGCGGCCGGCGGCGTCGCCGGCGACTCCGTAGAGAGAGGGGCGAGGGGAAGCGGGCGCGGGGCTGGGGAACGTGGCCGCCCGCGCGCACGACGCGGGCCTTGACATCAACGTTTACAGATGTAATCGTTCACCCAAGCGGGCCCGTTCGGCGCGGTCAGCACACATCACCCCAACTGAGGACTCACCCCGAATGAAGCGAGCAGGATTCTTCTGTCTGTTGGCGGGTTGCGTCTTTGCGGTGACCGCCACACGGTCCGGTGCGACAATCGCTGCCTCGAATCCCGCGCGTGTCCTGGACACGGTGTTCCGTGACTGTCCGCAGTGTCCCGAGATGGTCGTGATCGCGGCCGGCAGTTTCACCATGGGCTCTCCGGCGGCCGAGAAATCGTGGGCGGTGAGCCATGGTGCCAGCATGGAGGCGGTCTCCGACGAGGCACCCCAACATTCCGTGACGCTGCGGTCCTTCGCATTGGGCAAGTTCGATGTGACGCGAGAGGAGTACGCGCAGTTCGTCCTGGAGACAGGGCATTCCGCCGGGGATGGATGCTATGCCTACGACGGAGCCCATTTGAACAGCAAGTCGTGGCCCAAGCCGCCGGGCTCGAGCTGGGAGAATCCGGGATTTGCGCAGACGGAGCGTGACCCGGTGGTGTGCGTGTCGTGGCGGGACGCGCGAGCCTACGTTTCCTGGCTGAATGGCAAGCTACGCCACCCTGGGTCAGCCGCGGGCCAGGGTCCGTATCGGCTGCCGAGCGAATCGGAATGGGAGTACGCCGCGCGCGCGGGGCGGACAACGCGCTTCTGGTGGGGTGACGACGACGATGCATCCCCGTACGCTTGGTACAGAGGCAACTCCAGTGGTCACACACATCCGGTGGCGTCGGATCCTCCCAACGCGTTCGGTCTGTATGACATAGCGGGCAATGTCTGGCAATGGAACGAGGACTGCTATGCCGAGAGTTATGCCGGCGCGCCGGCGGACGGGGGTGCGGCCGAAGCGGGGGGATCCGATTGCCTCCGAGTGGACCGGGGCGGATCCTGGGCTTACCCTTCGTGGTTGCTGCGCGCGGCGACGCGCGAGAGAAACCCTGCCGATTACCGGGACAATGTGATGGGGTTCCGGGTGGCGAAGACGCTGCAGTGAAACGGGAGCTTGATCTCCTGACCACGCCCTGATGAAGCCACCGGTATCGATCAGCGAGGCGGAGTCGATAGTCCTGGCCGTATTGTGGCGGACGAGTCCTGCCACAACCGAGGCGGTCGTGGCCGCGCTCGCGCGCCAGCGGCAGTGGCAGGAATCGACGATCAAGACGCTGCTCAATCGCCTGCTCAAGAAAGGCGCGATCCGCGCGAAGAAAGATGGGCGCCGATACATCTATTCGCCCGTGCTGACGCGGGACCAGTGGCTCTCAAGCGAGAGCGACGGGCTGCTCGACCGATTGTTCGGTGGCCGGGTTGCTCCGATGGTGGCGCATTTCAGCAAACACCAGAAGCTGTCCAAGAAAGACATCGCCGAGCTCAAGGTCCTGATCCAGGGTCTCGGCGATGATTAGCCACGCGCTGTTTTCCCTCGTCGTGCTGACGGTCGCAGCGAGCGTCTCCATACTGGTGGTCGCCTTGCTGCGCGCGCCGCTCAGGCATGCGACCGGGGCGCAGGCGGCGTATTGGTTGTGGCTGATGGTGCCGTCGAGCGCGGTGGCGGCGTTGCTGCCGGCGCCCTCGTCGGCGCTCGCGACCATTGCCGTGCCGGCACGGGTCCTGGCGCTGGCCGGGGCGAGCGCGCCGGCGCGCTACGCGGTGATCGGGCTGCTCGTGTGGGCGGCGGGTGCTTCGCTCATGCTGGCGTATGCCATGCACCGCCAGCGAGCGTTCGAGCGCTCGCTCGGGAGCCTGACATCACTTCCCGACGGGGCTTACCAGAGCGCTTCCGTGGTGGAACCCATGTTGGTCGGGGCGTGGCGGCCTCGGGTCGTGTTGCCGGCCGATTTCGAGGCGCGGTACACGCAGGAGGAACGCGCGTTGGTGCTCGCGCACGAGCGAGCGCATTTGCGTCGCGGCGATGCACTGGCCAACGCCGTGGCTTCGGGCTGCCTTTGCCTGTCCTGGTTCAATCCGCTCATGTATTGGGCTGTCGCGCAGTTCCGGTTCGATCAGGAGCTGGCGTGCGATGCGTCGGTACTGGCGGCGACGGGCACGGCGCGTCGGCGGTACGCCGACGCGCTGCTCAAGGCGCAACTCGCGGCAGACTCCGTCAGGTTCGTGCCCGCCGGTTGCGCGTGGCGATCCAGCCACCGGCTGAAGCAGAGAATCGCCGTGCTCAAGCGGCCGCTGCCGGGTTACATGCGCCGCGCGGCTGGCGTTCTCATGGCGGTCACGTGCATTGGTTCGGGCAGCTATGTCGCGTGGGGGACCCGTGCGATTGCGGCCATGGTGCCGGCCTGGACGTGCTCGAAGATTCCGCCAATCCTGCTGGGGAGTGCTCCACAGAAGATGAGCCACCATGAGACGCCCTGAGATCCAGCCATCGACGGCGTAGGGACGCGGGCTCGGCGGTGGCGCACGGGGACGACGCGGCACACCGGGCCCTCACTGATGGGGCAGCTACCGTTTCCTGGCCTGTCACGGGGCTGTGACGAAGGCGCGGCTTGCTACGCCACGGCACTACCTGTGATGATTGGTGGAGCGTCGTAAACACCAATGTTCAATCGGGAGGAGCCGAGCGATGACCGAGACAGCGACGACCGAGCAACTCAAGAGCGACTCCATGAAGGTCGGGAAGGAGCTGGCCGACCTGTGTCGCGAGGGCAAGCCGATTGAAGCGGTCGATAGGCTCTATAGCCCCAGCATCGTCAGCATCGAGGCGGAGTCCGACGGGACGATCCCGCGGCGAACGGAAGGCATCGCGGCCGTTCGTGGCAAGACCGAGTGGTGGCTGAAGAACCACGAAACGCACGCCGCCGAAGTCGAGGGGCCGTGGCCACACGGCGATCGCTTCATCGTCCGATTCAAATTCGACGTGACGCCGAAGACCGGTCCAATGGCGGGCCAACGGATGAAACTCGACGAGACCGCGCTCTATACGGTCGATAAAGGCAAGGTCGTGCAGGAGGAATTTTTCTACAACATGGGTATGTGACCGGCTCCTGACACTCGGACTACCCGGTCACAGGGACCCGCAGGGACCGGATCACCTGGCGCATCATCACTTCGGTCGTAATGAGGCCGGTCGCGGTACACCGCGACCGGCCTCTCGAACTGAGGCTAGGAGCGCGGTCAGGACCTGGCGCTGGAGCGACGGCTCGGGGGCGAGACGATAGTTTAGTGCTGCCCGGCAGGTGCAGCCATTCGGGCGTGTGCCGCGCGAGTCAGGTGCGGCACGATGCCGAGCATCCGCTCGATGAGCATCAACTGGCCGCGATGGTGCATCTCATGTTCTTTGACCGACATGATCATTTCGAAACGGCTCTTTGACACGGCAATCCCTGGACGCGCCTCGACTCGCTCGGCGAGAAAGCTCTCCGTGAGTCCGTCGAGCCAGCCGGCCCACTCGTCGCCGGCACTTTGCAGGAGGGCAATCGTCTGATCCTTGCTCCGCGGCACCTTTTCTTCCGCCCTCAGGCGTTGCCCCGCCGCCGGAAAGTCAAAGCCGGCGAGTGAGGTGCGGCGTTCCTGGCCGTGAATTTGATGCTGAATGTTGTAGTAGAGCGATATATGCACCAACAACTCACCGACCGTACGGGTGTCGGGGGTTGGCCGAAATCCATACTGTTCTTCGGGGATGTCCTGCGCGATCGTGATCGTATTCTTGCGGACCGTGCGGAAACTCTCGGCTAGTTCCTTGGCTCCGTAGTAGTTCAAGCGGGCGCTCCTTAGATCGGTGAGTGGTCTCTGGCCGCTGATTCGCTGTCCCGAAGTTAGCGTGCGGCTCTCCGCAGGTTAGTCCTGGACCGCTTGGCCAGCCACTCGCGCCTCTCGGGTCACGTGGCGTGCCGGAGACGAGCAGTCGCGGGAGCGGCCGAGACGCTATTGGCCCTGGCGGGCACGGGCGTCACGGTGACACTTCGGCCGGCCCAGGGGGCGATCCGCCTGGTCGCCGTTCGTGCCTGCGGGCGCGTATCGTGCTATCCTCCAGAATAGGGAGTCGATCTCTCCGACGTTGTTGGTGTCTCGCACCGGGTGAGCAGGCCGCCATGGGTTCGCTGCGTCGCGTTCGGTCGTGATTTCGCCCGCCGACCGCAGAGCGTGGAGCGAAGCAGCAGGGCAGCTCCGCTATCTATCGATCCGTTTGCAGGGGTACGTCGCGGAACTCCCGGATCGGAGCCTGCCGCCGCGCGGGCGCGTCCAGTGGTCGCCGGCTGAACTCGGGGAGCTGCGTGAGTTGACGCGGGCGCTCGCCGTGGGCGAGGACGACGCAAGCCGCGCCGTCGCGTCGCTCGATGCAATCGATACCCTCCTGCATCGGGGCGATTCCGAGCCGGCCGCGAGTGGCTCCGCGGGCACTGGCGATCCAACTACCGTACGTCCACCGGCTGCGACCTCGCTTCTCGAGCGCTACCTCGCGCAGCGTGCCATCGCCATGGACAGCCTCCCACGGCTGCAGCGGCTGGGGGAGCCAGGACAAGCCCCGGCGCGCAGCGACCGTCCGGTGCAACGCACGTCGGCCGGGCAATCGCTCTGGTCTCGTATGCTCGCGAAGATCCTCACGCGACCATCGCGCTAGGCGCACTCCGACCGCCGCGGCCTCTAGACCGCGCACCGGCCACCCCCTTACCCGCGCAATCGCGCCGGCGGTATGGCGTGCCGAGCCGTCGCCGCGGTCCGTGCTGTAGAGTTACAGCGAACTGTTTCGGCACGGGCGCTCGACACTCAGAACTCCGGCCAGCATGACGACCCTTGTGGGCAGTTTACCGCCCGCCACCGACACGGCGATCAGGCTCGAGATCAATGGCTCCGTGCAGCCGGTCCGTCTTGCTGCGTCGCGCGCCGGGTTGCCGCCGGTCCTCATCGTCCAGGCCGGACCCGGCCTGCCGGTCCTGCACGAGGTCCCGAAGTTCCGGCGGCTCCTCTACCTGGAGCGCAATTTCCTTGTGGCGTACTGGGAGCAGCGCGGCTGCGGCAACGCACCGAAGCACGACGCGCTGCGCGTATCGTGGGAACAGCAGGTCGCGGACCTGCGCGCCGTCCTCCGGTGGCTGCACGACGAGACGAAGCAGCCCGTCATCGTCCTGGGCATCTCGCTGGGTGCATCCATTGCCCTGACGGCCGTCGCGCGGGAACCACATTGTGCGAAAGCGATCGTCGCGATATCGCCCGACGCGGACGCCGCCGCCAGCGATGCCTCCGCCAACACATTTCTCCACACGCACGCCGAGCGCGCAAATGACGGCCGGTTGTCTGCCAAGCTACGGAAACTCGGCGAGCCGCCGTACACAAGCCCGGCAGCGTTCCAGCTGCGAGCGCGCCTACTGGCCGACCTGGGTGCCATCGAGCATACCAAGACGTTCAGCACTGTGTTGAGAGAGACGTTATTCGGCATGGTCGGGACCTACGGTCCCGTTGGAACGGTGAAGGCCCTCCGCAACATGAATCTGGTCCAGAGCGCGCTGCTGCCAGAGTTGGCATCCCTCACGCTCCTCGTCGACCCGCCACAGGTGCGGTGTCCGGTTCACTATGTCTTCGGTGCCCGGGATCCCCTGGAAACTCCCGCACTCATCGAAGAGCTGCCCGCTGCCATCGCGGCGCCAAGAACTGCAGTCGTGATTGCACCAGATGCGGGTCACATGGTGCACTTCGACCAGCCGGGACTCGTTCGCGACATCGTGGTGCGAGCCAGAGATGACGGCTGACGCCGCGTCCGGGCGCGGGGCCTCGCTACGGGCGTCGCTTGGTACCGTGGTACGGCATCGCGGGGTCCAACTTGCGGCTGCGCTGTGGATCGGGAGCAGCGTGGCCGTGCTCTGGCTGGCACACGGGTCGCTTCCGTTCAATCGTCCGGCCGTGGCGACGCTGCCCTTCGTCGCGCAGGTGCTCGGTCCCACCATCGCCCTGATCGAGGTGTTCGTCCTGATGGTCGTGGCCCTCGTGGTGACTCGCACGCGCCGCATCCCGGACATAGCCGCACGTGCGCCTGAGCGCAGTGTCGCCATGCGAGAGACCGTCCTCCTGATCCTCTACGCAGCACTCGGACAAGTGGGCGGCTGGGTGGTCGGCCCAGCGCTCGGTTACCGCCCGTTCAGCTTTCACCTCGCCGGCTCGATGTATGGCACCGCTATGGCCCCGCGACCCGCCGAGGTCGGCGTCTGGGCAGCGTACAACTTCGTGGTCTTCGCGGCGGTGCCATACCTCTATTTTCGGGCGCGCTACACCAATACCGAGCTGAATCTGCGGTCCACCGATCGCCGTAATGACGCCCTGTTGATACTCCTCGTGCTGTCGATCGAATCGGCCGTCGAATTGATGTTCTTCCAGAAGAACATCTTCGGCCTGACCGGTCGGCAGGTGCTCGTCGGCGCGCCACTGAGCTTCGTGATCTTCTTTTTCGGGACTGTGCTGCCGACGATGGTGCTGATCTACGCGATCCTGCTGCCTCGCTACCTCAGGCTGACGGGATCGACGATCACCACCGTGCTGCTCGGCGGACTAACCTACGCGGCCATGCACATCGTGGAAGGGTGGTCCACATTCGATTCACCACGCGATATCGCCTTGTCGCTGCTGTTCGTGTGGTTCCAATACTTTGGGCCAGGTATGATCAAGAGCGTCCTGACGCTGCGTACCGGCAACGCCTGGGTGCACGCCCTAGGGTATCATGCCATCGCGCCGCACGTGGTGGTCGATACACCGCTGGTCGTCGAAGTATTCCGCATTACGTAAAGCCGGGGCAGGCGTCATGGGTAGCGGTATGGCCTCCGCCTGTTAAGTTCGGGCCGTGACGACCGCGCCCGGAGAAGGGAAGCCACGACTCTTTCGTGGCTGGCCGATCGTGGCGGTCGCGTTCGTTGGACAGACGTTCGGCATCGCGCCGCTCCTGGTCTACACGTTCGGCGTCTTCGCCAAGCCGCTCGCCGGGGCGTTCCATTCGAACCGCGGGTCCATCGCGCTGGCGGTGTCGTTGCTCGATGTGATCATCGGGCTCTCAGCACCGGCCGCAGGGTGGCTCGTCGACCGGCGTGGTGCGCGCGGCGTCATCGCGGGATCCATCGTCGCCCTCACCGCCTGCCTCATCGCGCTGGCGTACGTGCAGCCGCCGCTCTGGCACCTGTACTCCCTCTATGCCGTGGCGGGGCTGATCGGCGTCGCGTCCTCACCCGTGACGTACGGCCGCGTGGTGGCCAACTGGTTCGACCGGCAACGCGGGCTCGCGCTCGGGCTAGCCACGGCCGGGATCGGGTTCGGAGCGTTCATCACGCCGATCCTGGCCCAGTTTCTCCTGGATCGCGCCGGATGGCGAGTCGCTTACCTTGGCCTCGCGGGCTCGGCATTCCTCATCGCGCTGCCCGCGGTAGCACTATGGCTGCGAGGCACACCTCAGGAAGTCGGGCTCCTGCCGGATGGCGTATCCGCGCCGCGCCAGCCCGCGTCGCGCACCGGCCCGCTGGCAGGCATGACGGCGCGGGAAGCCATCAGGACACGCACGTTCTGGCAGCTCTGCATCATTTTCTTCTGCGTCGCCGCGTGCGTCAACGGCTCGATCGCGCACCTGGTGCCGCTGCTCACCGACCACGGCATCTCGGGTCGCACGGCGGCTCTCGCGACGTCGCTGTTCGGGCTCACGTCGATCGTGGGACGGGTGGGAAACGGCTATCTCGTGGACCGCATCTTCGCGCCGCGCGTCGTCGCGGTCCTGTTCGCCGGCGCGGCCATCGGTGTCGCGCTGCTCCTCGCGGATACCACCAGCGCCACGGCGTCCCTCGCCGCCGCGCTCCTCGGCCTCGCCGTGGGCGCGGAGTCGGATGTGATCCCGTTCCTGATCAGCCGCTACTTCGGCATGCGCGCGATGGCGATGTTGTTCGGGTGCGCGTTCGGCGCGTACGTGCTGGGGAACGCCTCGGGCCGGTATCTGTTCGCTGCCGGGTATGACGCCGCGGGATCATACACGCTGCCGCTGGAATGTGCGCTCGGGCTGCTCGTGCTCGCGAGCGTCGCGACGCTCACGCTCGGCAGATACGATCTGGTTCGTGAGGACAGTAAGTAGAGAGTAGAGAGTAGAAAGTAGAAAACAGAAAGGGGTGGCGGTCATCCAGCTCCGCCACCCCTCGGCCGATCGATCAGCAATCAGTATTTGGTTTTCTGGTTGCCCTGATCCTTGTGCGGCTGCTGTTTTGCTTTCAGATCCTGCGTCTGCTTTGCGTGCTTTTGCGCCAACTGCTGCGTCTCCTTCGCGTGCTGCTGTTCCAGCTTCTGCGTGGCGGCGGGATCAGCCTTCTGTTGCGCCAACTGCTGATGGTCCTGATCCTGCTTTTGCTGGAGCTGTTGGCGCTCCTTGTTCTGTTGGTCCGCCAGCTTCTGCTGTTCTTGCTGGTACTGCTGGTCCAGCTTCTGATCCCCCGTGTTGGGAGCCTCGGGCCGCTCGGCTGGCGGCAGGTCCGCCGGATGAACCGCGTTGGTGGGTCGCGCGCCGACGTTCTCGGGACGCGCAGGCGCGTTGTGCACGGCGCCTCCCTCTTTCGCTGCCACAACAGCCCCCCCGCTGAACTCTCCCGGCTTGGCCGTCGCGGCGATCGGCGGCTTTCCCTGATTCGCAGACGCCCGGAGCTGCGGGTTCGAGCGCGCAGCCTGGACGTGCTGAGTTTGCGCCGCTACCGGCGGGATGTGTCGCGCCTGGTCAGCGGACTGCTCCTCGGCCGTCGGGCGATCCTGTACCCCGCCATTTCCGCCATTGTAGCTGATGCGAGTCACATTCGTGGTGTTGTTGTTGATGACAGTCGTGTTGTAGACGTTGTGCACGACGGTCGTGTTCACGTTGTTGACTGTCTGGTTGTATTCGACGTGGCCGTTGTTCCAGCGGGCGCCTTCGTACCCGTGACCGGTGTAGCCGTAGCCGTACGTGACGCCACCGTAGAATCCGACGTGCTCACCCCAGTAGCCCTGATGGAAGACATACGCGTTGCCAGCCCAACCCCAGTATCCCGGAGTCCACAGGTAGCCGGGTTCCGGCGCCTCCACCCACGTGCCGGGGACCCAGTAGTAGTCGCCATCGGCCCACGCCCAGTAGCCGGGCGTCCAGAGATATCCATCACCGGGGCAGGGAGGCTGCTCGTATACGGGTAAGTCGGGCGGGGGGACCGTGATCACGGTGACCGAGGCTTCGGCGGGCGGCGGTGGGGGCTCATACGCGGCTGGCGGCGGACTACACGCGGCGAGTGCGACCGCCAAGGACAGCCAACCTATCGCGCGGCCGGCGGCCGGGCTCATAGGATTGTGCATGATCATTCCTCCTGATGTGCCGCGGTACTGGGGACGCGGGCGAGGTGAGTGGTGCAGGTGCAAATGAGGAGATGAGGGCGTGACAAACATGGCGAACCCACGAGCAGACCGCGAAATGATCCCCGCGTGGGCACGAGCGTGTGGCGGATGCGGCAACGGAATGCACGAACCGATCCACGTCTCTCGCATGCGTGCCGAACCCCCTCCGATTCACGAGGTTCCACCGGAGCTCCAATACTCGCTGGCGAGCCCATCAATGCGATGCGGCTCGATAGGCGAGCGTCGCCGTCAATTGCCGCGGGCGCGTTGCCGAAGAGGGGGAGGGAGGGCGGCGTGGCTGGCTATTTCGTGGAGTCGGGGACCTGCAGCGCGGGGAGGTAGAGTCCTGCAACATGGTCGGCGATCCGCTCGGGGTGGGAGTGGTCCTCGTCGAGATTGGTGAACACGATGACCGTCAGGCGGTCATCAACGTAGCGGGCGATGCTCATCGTGAAGCCCTGCCAGGCGCCGTCGTGCCGCACGACGCGATGCCCGTTCACGGACGTGACCTCCCAGCCGAAGCCATATGGATGGGTCGTCCCGTCGTTGAGTCGCACCGGGGTCCACATCGCGGCGAGTGCCGCGGGCGGGAGCAAGCGGGCCGTATAGAGCGCCGCGTCCCACTTCCCCATGTCGCGGACGTTCGAGTAGAGGGCTCCGTCGGCGGTCGTGTTGAGGCTCGGCGCAACCCATTCCTGGTTCTTCAGCACACCGTCCACCAGCCGGTACCCGCTGCTCCGGTGCGGGATGATGTCGGCTTCGCTGATGATGCGCGTCGCCGACATCCCCAGCGGCTTGAAGATTCGCTCCTGAAGGACGTCGCCGTAGAACTGGCCGGTGACCCGGTGAATCAGCACACCCAGGAGGACGTAGCCCGTGTTGCTGTAGCTCCACTTGCTGCCGGGGGGAAAATCGAGTGGAAGGGCGGCGAAGATGCGGACCAGCTCATCCTCCGTGTAGTCCTTGCGAAAATCGATGACCCCTTTGGACATCGTGTTTTCCTCCGCGCCGTAGTCCGGGATGCCGGAGGTGTGCGTGAGCAGCTCGCGAACCGTGATGTCGTGCCACGCCGCTGGACCTTCGGGGAAGTACTTCGTGATCGTGTCGTCGAATCCCACTTTGCCGTCCTGCACGAGCATCATCACGGCCGTGGCGGTGAACTGTTTTCCCACGGATCCCATCTGGAAAACCGTTTCGGGGGTCACGGGCACGTCCAACTCCACGTCCGCGAGGCCATAGCCGCGCGCCTTGACGATGTGCCCATCGCGCATCACGCCGAGCTCAATTCCCGGGACACGCTGCTCCTTCAACTGTGACGTGACGTAAGCATCCACCCGCGAATCGAGAGACACCGTGCGGGGGGCTTGGCCCGCCAGCGCGGCGGGCAGCAACGCGGCGGGTACCAGCGTGGCGAGCACCAGCTTTGCCGCCCTCAGCGTCGGCCGCCAAGCGCGAGGGTGGCGAAGTTCGCGCGTGGCTATCTCAGTTGGCATAGTAGGCACCGGAAGGGAATGTGCGGTGCGTGTGCGCTCGGTTCGAGTCTCGACGGACCATGACGTCTGTAGCGCGTAGGAAATCTCTTGGAGTCATCTGCTGCAAAGTGGCAGTACGATGGCGCCGCCCGCCAGCGCTGCCCGGCCTGACGCCGCGGGATCTGACACGCAGGCGCTATTGGGGGGTGCTGCCAGCTCTGCTACCGGGCGGCCTTGAGCCGAGTGTCGTAGGTCCACTTGCGGATTTTGCGGGCGCGGGCCGCGGTGACGTCGGGATGCCGTGGGTTGACCAGGATGTTCGACTCCTCGGGGACGATCACCGATGGAACATCGCCCAGCAGGGCAGTGCTAGCCGCCGCCCAGGCGGTCCCCCAATCCAGCGACACTTTCCCGGCCGGCTCCGCGTCCCATCCGACATGCCTGTCCGGATCCATCACCGCGCGCTGACGCCACGCCGCAACTGGCACGCGGATCTCCACGAGATACCGGTTGAGCGGAAGATCTCCTGCACCCAAGTGCGCGATCGACTCGAGGCAGGCGAGTGCGCGCGAACTCGATGCATACACTACCGGCGTGCCCGGCCGATTCCAGCGACCGCCGCTCAGCTCCGCCCCTTTCCCGGTCAGGTCGTCGGCCGTGAAGTCCGGAGTGTCCGGGGCGATCCGCCACAACGTGACGTACGCGGCGTCACCGCCGGTCACGCGTATGCCGCCGACTGCGTCTGAGCGATCAGGCCGGCGACGATCTCGCGGCCCTCGGCCGTGTCCATGAACGTCGAGGGCTGGCGGCCGTCAAGCGCAGGCAGCGGGCGACTGAGCCACCCGGCGACCCAATGGGCCGCGTTGAAGTCCGCCGGATCGCCGGATTCAGTCACGATCTGGCGCACCTGGCCGATCAGGCGCGCGATACCGATGACGCGTTCACTCTCATCAGGGCCGAGGCGCAGGCCATCGCGAAGCTTGCGCTCGATAGTCGCTCTCGCCAGCCCCAACATTGCGTAGAGTTTGTCCCGCGCAACGCTCATGTCCTCGGCGATGACGCTCACCGCCTGCGCGGGCACACCGTCGCGAACCAGTGCGATGCGCGCGATCGGAGCGAGCTCGTGGAGCGCGCCCAGGGAGCGCTTGCCGCTCAGGAGGGGACCCCAGAGCGCGTCTTTGGCGAACGCTGCGTGCGTTCCCGGCCGAGCCTTGGCACCTGGCGACGTGGAAGATCCGTTCAGCCGGGGGCGTGCCCGGCTACGCGGTCGCCGTTGTGGGATGCGCGGCATATCACTGCCCCGAGAATGTCATATGAGACTAATAATAGTCTCATATGGGATCCCTGTCCAGCCCCGCGGATCTCGACCCGCGGTGGTGCTGGGGCTACAGCGTCGCCAGCAGCGTCTGGAACCGCGGATAGACGCGGAGCGGTGCAAGGTCCGGATCGTTCTCGATCCACTCGCGGTGGCCGAAGCCGTTCTGCACCGCCTTCTCGAGCAGCTCAATCGCCCGCTCGTTGCGATTCGCGATCGCGAAGAGGCACGACACGTTGTACAACACCCCAGAGTCCTCCGGGTCCAATGCGAGCGCCCGGTCGCCCCACTCCAGCGCCTGCTCCCGCCGGCCCACGTGGCACAATGCCACCGCTCCGCAGTAGAGTGCGCGCGCGTCTTCCGGGTTGAGCTCGACGTGCCGCTCCACGATCGTGACCGCGTGGCGATAGACCGTGTCCGCTCGAGCGGGCTGCCCAAGCCCGGCGTAGCACTGCGCCTCCAGGACCGGCGACTGGTAGTCTTCCTTGCGCACCGATGCGGCCTGCGAGAACAATGCCGCGGCCTCCGCCAGCTTACCCTGCTGGAACCGCGCCAGCGCGAAGTAGTAATGCCCCTCGAATAACTGTGGGTCCAGACGAATCGCGGCCTTGAACTCGTGCTCCGCCTCGTCGTACCGTCCACGCAGGCTCAACGCCAACCCACGGGCAGCGTGCGCCTCGGCCAGCTCCGGCGCCAGTTCCAACGCCTTGCGGCTGGCCGAGTCGGCCTGCTCGAGATTCGCTTCGCTGGCGTCCCAATAGTGAAAGAGCATCGAGCTGCAGTCGGCGATCCCCGCATAGGCGCGCGCATACGCCGGGTCGATCTCGATGGCCCGCGCGAACATCCGCCGCGCGTACTGCAGTCCCTTCTCGCGGAACTGATGGAAGAACTGCCGGCCCCGCAGATAGTACTCGTATGCCTCAACGTCGCCGGCGCGGGGCTGCTCGATCGCCCGCTTCTCATTCTCGCTCAGCACCACCCGCAACGCGCGCACAATGTTCTCGGCAATCTCATCCTGCACCGCGAACACATCCTCCAACTCACGATCGTATCGCTCAGACCACAGATGATATCCGTCGGCGACGTTGATCAACTGGGCCGTGATCCGCAGCCGGTTGCCGGCTTTGCGCACACTCCCCTCGAGCACCGTGCCGACGTTCAACTGCTCGCCCACTTGGCGGATGTCCTGGTTTTTGCCCTTGAACGCAAACGCGGACGAGCGCGACACGACGTGGAGCGCCTGCACCTTGGTAAGCGCGTTGATGATCTCTTCGGCGATCCCGTCGGTGAAAAACTCCTGGTCGCGCTGCGCACTCATATCCGCGAACGGCAGCACCGCGATCGAACGGCCGGTACTCGAGGGGCCGGTCGTCGCGCTCGTTCGGCCGCGCGATTGGCCCGGATCCGACGACGCCGCGAGCAATGCGCGCGCGAAATCGGCAGCGGTCGCAAACCGGTCGGCCGGCTGCTTGGCCAGGGACTGCGTGATCGCCCGCTCCACCTGTTCGGGCACGCCGGGCCGCAACCTCCGGACCGACGGAACTGGGTCCGTCAGGTGCTTGACCATGACGGACCGCGCCGACGACCCGGCATAGGGTGGCTCGCCTGATAGCATCTCGTACAGCACGCACCCCAAACTGTAGACATCACTGCGGCCATCGAGCTCGGAATCGCCTGCTGTCTGCTCGGGGCTCATGTACGTGGGGGTGCCGATGGAGCTGCCGGTCTGGGTCAGGCGGTCGCCACCGGCGACCACGACGGCTTTGGCGATGCCGAAGTCGGCGATCAGTGCGTGATTGCCGCTGAGGAGGATGTTCTCGGGCTTGATGTCGCGATGCACGACGCCGTGCTCGTGCGCGTAATTCAGTCCGTCGGCCACCTCCGACGCGATCCGGATGGCATCGCTGATCGGAAGCTGGCGCTCCCGCTTGATCCGGTCGCGCAACGACTCGCCGTCGATGAACGGCATGGTATACCACAGCAGCCCGTCCACCTCGCCGGAGTCGAACACGGGCAAGACATGCGGATGTACGAGGCGAGCGCCGGTCTCCACCTCGCGAAGGAACCGCTCCGCGCCGAGGGCATGCGCCAACTCGGGATGCAGCACCTTGAGTGCGACCTGGCGCCGGTGCTTTACGTCGTGTGCCAGAAAGACGGTCGCCATCCCTCCGCGGCCAAGCTCACGGTCAGGGGTATAGCGTGTGCCGAGCGCGGTCGTTCGCAGCCGGTCCTCTAACTCACTCATGCGGCTTCTTCAGCATCGATCGGGGGGACCGTGGGGGGAACGCCTCGCGGCGCTGACGACCCTGTGATTATACCCGTAGAGAGGGATCGATACTATGGCTTAGGTCGCTTCGAGCGCGAGGCCGTATGAGCGCAGGCGAATTTCAGGGCCGATGCGAGGATTTTCGGATTCGTTGCGCCAAGTCGCACCAGGGTACTCCCACGACCGCCCCACGCGCCCGCCGCCCGTACGAACGACTCAGGATGACGTTCGAGATAGAGCTGCTGATCTGTCGGCGACAGCTTGACCATCGCCGACGAATCGTCCGGATAGCCCAGCGTGGCGAAGATGCGTCCGTTGGCACGAAAGTCCGCGTGTCCCTGATGCGCCCCCTCGATGACACCCGGAATACGCAGCGCGAGCTTTCGGAAATCGGCTGGGGTCATCGGTAGGCCGGCGCGCCGGGCTCGCGCGTCTCAAGTCAGGTTTGCATCACGCGGTTGCTCGATTCCAGAGTCCGTCCTCAGCGCGCGAATCGCAACCCCCCATGCGTAAACGACCGCGAGGTCGAATAGAACAGCGCCGATCCCAAATGCGACGCGACCAACCGTGGAGCTCACAGCCTGGCCTGGATGGCTGGCGGACGCCCCAGCATGGAATGACCTCGGTCCTGGAACGAACGCGATCCAGTCAAAGAGCAGGGCCATCGACGTGACGGCAAGGGCGCCCAGGAACCGCTGGCGGACGTTGGCTACCGGCTGGCCAAAGGTCGCCGCGCCGAACGCCAGAACGCACAGGCCAACCAGAAACTCAGACATGGCAGCGTCTTCCACGGGGTGTACTGCGTGCCGAAGATCACGGACGCCAGCGACAGCACACGCCAACCCGGCCATCATCAGGATCGTGCCGACCACGAAGCGCAATCCGGGCGACCCGGACGTTGCTTCGCTTTGTGTCACCCGTACGTCGACCCGGATGCCGGCCAACGGGCCGTCCTGCTGGGAACTACTCATGGCACGATGAACGCGATGGGCCGGCCGAATCGGTGGAGCCCACGACGGCCGCTCTGATGAGTGCGAACACGCCGAACACGATGAGGCGTCTCGGCATTCTGTGATGCATCTGCCCTCTCCCGGATGACGGGTTGCCGACTACTTAATACGATCGAGCAACCAGGTCGGACACAGACCGCCTGCACACCGGCCGGTCATGATACCGGAGGACCAGCCTGTTCCGCCGCGGGGGGGCCGCTGTCGCCGGGAGGCACTCGCGATGGTGTCTCGGCGAGAGGGCCGGTCGCGACCGGCCCCTTCCAGCGACGAATTCGTGTGGTGCCGGACTGGCCGGCCTGTCAGTGGGCGCCGTGCATCTCCATGTCGCCCATATCGTCGGCCGACGCGATCGTGTCCTCGAAATCCTGCTTGTAGATCGCGTTCCCGGGGTCGACCCTGGGCCAGGCTGTGCCACGATCAGGGATGAATAGCCCCCCTACCGCACCCATGCCCCCGTCACTGATGACGTGGCCCGTGGGATTCTCATAGGTGACTCTGATGCGATACTTGTGGTTCGGCACGATATGGACGCCGAGCCGGTACCACCGGTAGAATCGCACGACCGGCAGCGACAACACCCGGCCGGTCGAATCGCTGATCACCGACGCTTGCCAGATCACCCGGCCCGTCGTCACGTCCGAGAACTCGAGCGCCACCGCGTAGTCGTGTACGTGACCGCCGCAGCCGACGATGGTGCCGGGAATTGCGGGACTGGCTTCCCACTCTCGGACCGTGCGCCCCGGTGCGAGATCGAATGCCTTGCTGCCATGCGGCCGCTTGCCCAGCGGGAACATCGCGTCCATGACAAATGGGAACACATGGAAAAGCGGCGAGACCTGGCCGAGGGGGCTGTACGCCAGTTTCACCCGAACGCGCACGCCGTGGCGCGCCGTCCCCGTCGGATTGGCAAGCATCCCGGCTACGAGGAGCCGCGAGCCGCCCTCGAGGGGCAATCCCATGAGCCACCGCGGGATCGTCACTGCGGGCGTCTCCTTGCTTGCTGCCAGGAGGTGCAGGGACGTGGGCACGAAGAGATCGCGCCGGGTCGGATCGGTGACGTTCACATGGTGCAGGAATTCGTGCGGGAGCAGCGTGCCCGCGCTGTCGACCACTTCGACCTGCACCTGATAGATCGACCCCGACGCCGGGATCACCGCCTGATACATGGGCGTTACGACCATCGCCTCGTGGTCCGGGGTCGACGCCGGCAGATCGACCGCCGGCAATTCTATGGTCAGGGAGTCATGGTCACGATCCAGCGTGACGCGGGTCGGGGGCAGGGCGGCGACCATAGCGGCGACCTGCGCGCGGCCAACGGCCGGTACCAGCATCCGGCCCAGCATGCAACTCAGGGTGCAGCCCGCGAGCACCAACGCGGCTGGCCAACGCCGGACGAGTCTGATGGAGGGTTTCGTCATGTCATCAATTCCAGGGGAGCGGCGGGCGACGCGACTGTGGGGTCCGCTGCCGCCCCGGCCTTCTCCAAGTGAGTCCCGCACACCGTATCGCGACCCATTAATGTATGCGTTCGGCGGCGACGGCAACGGGCTGTTTGCGGGGGAGGCGCCTCCTATGGAGGCGGCGTATCGAGTGCGTATCATGTCACTTGCAAGAATACTCGAGTACGGCCCCGGAGCGATGTCACTCGACCACACCAGGCCCGCGGTTCGTATCACGTTACGGGACTTTGCCGGGGTATCGCTACTGGCGAACTATAACATTCACAAATGCAGCGATCTGGCTCTACGCGGAGGTAGTCATGCAGGGAACCGAAACGATACGGAGCGCGGTCGAGCGTAGTGCCCGCGCGGTGGAGCTGCGGCCGTCAGTCGGCCAGGGTACGGCCGTGACAAAGGTGCGACTGAAGGACGGCCTGGCATGTGAGGTCGAGGACGGCCCGTGGAAGTTCACCGTGGGAATGACGGAGAAATACGGCGGCTCGAACGCCGGCCCCAATCCCGGCGTCTACGGCCGCGGGGCGGTCGGTTCGTGTCTCGCGATTGGCTACAGCATGTGGGCCGCCCGGCTCGGCGTTCCGATCTCATCGCTCGAGGTCGAGGTGCAGGCCGACTACGACGTGCGCGGCGAGCTTGGTGTGTCGGCATCCGTCCGGCCGGGATATCTCGCAATGCGCTACATCGTGACGGTCGAGAGCTCGGCGCCATCGGAGGACATCACCCGCGTGCTGGACACCGCCGACCGGTGCAGCTCGTGGCGCGACGATGTCGCGAACGGCGTCCCTCTCACCCGGGAAGTTCGCGTCCTCGCACCGGAGCGGTAGCTGATGGATCCGCGGCTGCAGCGCAGGGTGCAGCGCTACGGATGGGATAAAGCAGCCACGTACTACGATCAGTACTGGGCGGAGCAGCTCGCTCCAGCGCAGGATCGAGTGCTCGCCATGGCCCAGATTCGCAACGGCGAATGGGTGCTCGATGTCGCGTGCGGAACCGGCCTCGTGACATTCCGGGCGGCGGAATCCGTGGGGCCCGGTGGCCGAGTCGTCGCCACAGACATCTCCGACGTGATGGTCCAACGGGTCACCGAGATCGCGGCGCAGCGCGGGATGCCACAGGTGACTGCCGAGCGGAGCGATGCCGAGGAGATCATCCAGGGCGACGAGACGTTCGACGTGGTGCTGTGCGCGCTGGGACTCATGTACGTCGTGGATCCGCTCCGGGCCCTCGAACAGATGCGGCGGGTGCTGCGCCCAGGCGGACGCGTGGCGGTCGCAGTGTGGGGCCAGCGGTCTCGCTGTGGCTGGGCGGAGATCTTTCCGATCGTCGAGCGGCGTGTGGCGTCGGACGTGTGCCCGCTCTTCTTCCAGCTCGGCAGCGGCGACGCGCTGCAGTACGCACTCGCACGAACCGCATACGAGGACATCGAGGTGGAGCGGATCTCGGCGACCCTGTCGTATGACTCCGGCGAGTCCGCGTGCGGCGCCGCGTTTGCCGGGGGGCCCGTCGCGCTTCCGTATTCACGGTTCGATCCGCCGACCCGCGATGAGGTACACGCGGAATATCTGACGTCGATCGCCCCGTATCGCCGCGGCGATGGCTATGAGGTACCCGGGGAGTTCGTCATCGCGCGCGCGACCAGATAACGGAGATTCCGCTGCCCTAGAGATTGTGCGTGCTGAGCGTGTCGATCACGCCCTCAATCTCTGCGGTCAGCTTCGGGTGCGAGATCTGAAACGCCGCCGCCGCGTCGGCCAGGCGCTGGCGCAGACCGCGATACGCGTCGGCGGCCGGCAATGTGGCCCCGGCGTCGATCGTCCGGCGCACGTCGTCGGTCAACTGGCCCAAGCGAGCCTTCGCCGCGCTGTCAGCGGGCTTCGTCGCAACCAACTCGCTGTGCAGGTTTTTCAGATGCTCGTGCGGGGTGCGATCGGCCATGGGTCTCTCTGGTTGATGCGGATTCGCGTGCGTGCCGCGGCAACGCCGGCACTGATCCAGGTGTCTCAGAAAAAGATACGCCGTAGCGAGGTCTCGGTCATGCCACCAGGTTTTTCGCGTGCTAATTCTGGCTTCCCTCATGATCTCGGCCGCGGCTGGTGGCGACAGCCTCAAATCACTCCCGCGCCGTGTCTACAACGGCCGCCAGGGCCAGACGTCGGTCCACATCCCGCGCCTGGATGACCTGGCGCTGATTGACGGGACACTCGACGACCCGGTCTGGCAGCAGGCCACCGTCCTGACGGGATTTTCCGAATACACGCCGATCGACGGCCTCCCGGCCGAGGACTCGACCGAGGTGCTGGTCTGGTACTCGCGCAAGGCGATCTACTTCGGGATCCGGGCCTTCGAGCCGCACGGCGTCGTCCACTACAAGCTCGCGGACCGCGACCGGATCGACGCGGACGACAACGTCCAGATCATTCTGAGCCCGTTTCTGCACGCGCGCCAGGCCATGGTCTTCGCCGTCAACCCGCTCGGCATCCAGGAAGATGGCACGATCACCGAAGGTGTCCGCACAGGCCGCGGGTTCAACACCGGCAACACCCAGACCGGGCGGCCGACCACGGATCTGAGCCCCGACTTCGTCTTCGAGTCCAAGGGGCACGTCACCGCGTCCGGGTACGAGACGGTTGTCCGGATTCCATTCCGCAGCATCAAGTACCAGTCAACCGATCCGCAGGACTGGGGCCTCAACATCATCAGAGAGGTTCAGCACTCAGGTCACGAGCAGAGCTGGGTGCCCACCAAGATCGCGGCTGCCTCGTTTCTGTCGCAGTCGGGCACGATCGTGGGTCTCACGGGACTCGAGCGCGGTCTCGTTCTCGACCTGAATCCGTTCGTGACGCAGAAAGTCACGGGGGACAGCCTGCACCCGACGCCGTGGCACTACGACACGGACCGACCGGCGTTCGGCGGCAATATCCGGTGGGGCATCACGAACAACCTCACCCTCAACGGCACGTACCGGCCGGATTTCGCCGAGGTGGAGTCGGATGCCACGAGGATCCAGCTCGATCCCCGGTATGCGCTGTCGTATCCGGAGAAGCGGCCCTTCTTCCTGGATGGCCTCGAGCAGTACAACACCCCGAACAATCTGATCTACACGCGGGCGATCGAGGCCCCTATCGCGGCCGCCAAACTCACCGGCAAAGTCGGCGGCGTCACGATCGCCTACCTCGGCGCGCAGGATCAGGAGGACTCGTCGGTCACCGGTGCGGGCCACTCGATCTACAACATCCTGCGGGTGTGGGACGACCTGGGCTCCGCGTCCCAGATCGGGGGCGCGTTCACCGACAAGGAGCAGGGCGGGGCATACAACCGCATGGGCAGCATCGACGCGCGCTTCGCGTTTCTCTCCGTCTATACCGTCGCCGCGCAGGCCGGGACCAGCGAGACGCGTGACAGCGGCGGCGTGGGCACGAGCGCCGGGCCGCTCTGGTACCTGCGGTTCATGCGCGCTGGGCACACGTTCGGGATGGACTACTTCTTCCGGCAGATCGATCCGCAATTCGTCGCCGGGAGCGGGTTCATCTCGCGCGTGGGCGTCGGATCGGTGTCGCTCGACCACCGTCTCACCCTGTACAACGCTCCGGGCAGTTTCGTCGAGACGTATGGCGGCGACATCCGGTTGAGCGACACCTGGGCGGGGCGAGCACTGACGGGACTGCAGGCGGCGGAAGACCGGCGCTGGCAGTTCAACACGACCGCGTCCATCCATGGCGGCTGGCGCGTCGGCGCGGCCATCTATCTCGAATCGTACGGCTACGATCCGCAGCTCTACGCAGACTACTACCTCGCGCAGACGGTCGGCCGGATGACGACATACTCACCGTTCCCGAATCAGAAGCCGATCCCCAACACCGACTACGTCCTCAACATCACCACCCCGCAATTCGCGCATTTCTCGGCGAGCTTCGTGTACGTCGGCGGGCGGGACGAGAACTTCTTCGAGTGGTCCGCGGCCGATATCGCGCTGCCGCAACTCGCGATCACGTGGCAGCCGACGCAACAACTTCGGTTCAACGGGACCTATACCGCGCAGGTCAACCACCGGCATACCGACGGCAGCATCGTCGAGGCGCAATACCTGCCGCGGATCGACGCGGAGTATCAGTTGTCGCGTGTGATCTTCTTCCGCCTCATCGGGCAGTACAACGCCGTCTATGAGGATAGTTTGCGCGACGACTCGCGGTCGAATCTGCCGATCTTCATCAAGGATCCGGTCACCGGTGTGATCACCCGTGCGTCGGCGATCAACAACAACGTCCTGACCGGGTCGGTGCTGTTCTCGTATCAGCCGGTCCCGGGGACGGTGGCGTTCTTCGGGTATGGGAACGATTCGTTCGAGCCGAGCGCGCTGCATTTCACTGGGTTGACGCGCGAAGCAGATAATTTCTTCGTGAAACTGAGTTATCTGTTTCGAATGTGATTTGGCGGCCCCCGAGCAGGCATGGGCAGTGCGGCAGGCGGACGGTTTTGGTGGCAGCATGCGGATGGTTGGTGGCAGCAAGCGGATGGTGTTGGTGGCAGTTGGCGGATGGTTTTGGTGCAGTTGGCGGATGGTTTTGGTGGCAGCTGACGGTGGGGCCGTTCTCGAACGGCCCCCGCTGCGTAGGCCACTGCCTGCCGTGGGACGGCAACTACAGTCCTACCGGGCCGGTCGCGACCGGCCCCTACCAGGGACGGATCAATTCGCGACCCTGTGGGCCTGGCTACGGCTCCTCGGCGGGGAGGTCGCGATCCCAGTGGAGCGCGTGGTATTTCTGGAGGATCGCCAGCGTCTTGTCGATAGGCAGGGCTTCGACGGTGTGGCCGCGATAGGTTACCGGTGTGGCGCGGAACATCGAGTTGATCAGCGCTTCCTCGGTTGCTTCTACCGTCGCCTCGAAGAGCGGGGCCAGGTCATCGTGGTTCAGCTCCTGTAGCTGATACGGAGCGGCGGGGGTCATCGCCCAGCGGCGGCGGCGCACGGAGCCGGCCGTCGAGAAGGCGATCACGTAGTCGCCCGAGCCCGGACTCGCAGACGACCCCGTGCGCGCGAGCGCGAGTGCGGCCCGCTTCGCGACGCGCTCGAGATCACGGGATGACAGCGGGGCATCGGTCGCGACGACGATCATGCAGGATCCGTGGCCCGGTGGCGCGCCGTCTTTCGGGCGCGCAGTTGCGAACGGGTTCTGTCCCAACTCGCGGCCGACCGGGGCGCCGTTGATGGTCAGGAGTCCACCGTAATTCGATTGCACGAGCACGCCGACCGTGTACCGGCCGTCAACCGATGGCAACCGGCGCGAGCTCGTGCCGATCCCGCCCTTCCACCCGAACGCCTGGGTGCCGGCACCCGCGCCGACCGTGCCCTCCGCGACCGGGCCGGTCGTCGCCGATTGCAACGCCTGGCGCACGTGCGCTTCCGTGATGGGCCGCAGGCGAATGTCGCTCAAGCCGTAGTCGTTGGTCTCGCCGACGACAGGATTGATCGACCCGATGGTCTCCATGCCCGGTTGCTCGAGCAGATACGCAACCATGGCGTCCGCGGCTTTCCAGACACAGAGCGTGCACGTGAGGAGGATCGGCGTCTCCAACTCGCCGTGCTCCTGCAACTGCGTGACGCCGACCAGTTTCCCAAAGCCGTTGAGCACGAAGAGTGCAGCGGGGACGCGCTCCTGGAAAATGTTGCCGCCGTGCGGGAGGATCGCTGTCACACCCGTGTGGATGGTGTCGCCGAGGTTCACGGTGGTCTGGCCGACGCGAACGCCGTCCACGTCAGTGATGGCGTTGAACGGGCCGGGCTGGAACACACCGATGATCACACCGGCATCGCGCGCGCGCGGCCTTGGCGCCTGCTGGCCTTGCATCTGATGTTCCGGGATGAGGAACAGGACAGCGAGCACGGCGAACGCCGGGGCGAGTCGCGCGGAGATGAACGCTGGGATGAACGCGCGGATGCGCGCCACCGCGTTCCCGGACGCCAGCTCCCGGGCATTGGTACGGTGAGCGCCCTTCATGTCATGGCGCCGGTTCGCTGGGCCTTGTCAGGAAATCGACTAGGGCCTCGACGAACCGCGCGCGCGCACTCTCCAGGAAGGCCGCGTGGTCCACCCCGGGCAGTAATACAAACTCCCGGTCCGGTGTCGCCAACCTCCCGAAGAATGCCGCCTCTCCGCCGGGACTCTGCGTCGAGATCGGATCGCGCTCTCCCATGATCTCGAGGGTCGGCACGTGGACGGCCGCGGGGTCGAGCGCATTGAACTGGTCGATGTGGTTCCAGTCGGCCCGCACCGGATCCGCGGCCAGGGCAGCGCGCACGTATTCGCGGACCACCGCGGAATCGGTCGCGGCGGGACTGATGAAATCCTCGCCGGCTGCCTTGGCGGTCGTCTTCACGCGGGGCGGGGGGCCCGGCTGTTCGGGCGGCGCTGGGGGGAAGCTGAAGTGGCCGAAGAGCACGAGAGCAGAGATGTCGCCGGGGGACCGCTGCGCAGCCAACTGTCCGGTCACGGAGCCGAAGGACCATCCGAAGAGAGCCGGCTTGCCCGCGATGCCGGAGTGCGCGGCGACCCACCGGCACACCGTGATCACGTCCTTGGCGGCGCGGTCGGGCGTCAGCCAACCGGAGGAATCCCGCGCTGTGCCGCCGTAGCCGCGCGCGTCGAGTGCGTAGACGTCGAACCCGTGCGCGACGAGCGCGTCCATCAGCGACACCGGGTGGCCCGGGACCTGGAGATCGAAATCCGGAATCGCACTCCACGTGCGGCCGTGCAGCAGCACGATCGTGTGGCGGGGCGATGGTCCCTTCTTCTCCCACACCGTGAGCGGGTGGCCATCATCCGCCGTGACTACGTGCCGCACTGGCGCCTGAGCCGGCGCACTTTGCGTGATTGCGGTGACCGCGATGGACGTGGCCGCCAGCAGCCGCGAGATTCCCGTGAGTGAGTGTCGGCCGAGGCAAAACCCGTCTGCCAACCAAGCATGTGCGTCCGTCACATTCAGCCCCATTTTGTGGGTCCGTGCGTATGGTGCTCAATGCACCGAATATACGCGAGGCATGGCGCCCGCGATCGGCAAGCGATGACACAGCAGGAATGGCAGTACGGTTCGCCGCTTCGCTTCAACGCCGGCGGGACAGCGCTGCTTGACCGCGCTGCTTGACAGCAGTGGCCGAGCGGGTGCATTTGGCGGAAGCCTCATCCATGAATTCCGGGACACCCATGCATCTCTCCGCCCTCGTGGCAGTCCGACGCCGCGTCGCCAAGTCCTCGCGACTGACCTACGCTCTTGCCGGCAGGCTGTTCACGTGCCGGCTCGCGTGCCTGTGGTCAGTCGCCGCCGTCACAGTCGCGGTGTGGGGGCCGGCCAACGTCCGGGCACAAACCGCCATTGCTGCATCTCGCACTGGCGGGGCGAACTTCGAGGTGCCCGCGTGGTCGTATCCCTACCCGCCCGGGCGTCCCGCACCCGGGGCGGCGGTGAAGGAACCGGCGCGGGAGGCCGATAGCGTCGCGCTGTTCCACGTGCCCAACAGCACGGCGGCGTTCACGGAGGCACAAGTCGAGAATCTGTTCGGGGTCGCGGACTGGCACCCCGACGCACATCCGGCGATGCCGGACATCGTCATGCACGGCCGCCGGCCCACGGTGATGGCGTGTGGGTTCTGCCACCTCGCGGACGGCGCAGGACGTCCCGAGAATGCCATGCTCGCGGGGCTGCCAGCCGGCTACATCGAGCAGCAGGTCAAGGACATGCGATCCCACGCTCGCAAAGCCGCATGGCCAGGGCCGTACGGTCCCAGTGACTACATGCGCGCCATCGCCGACAGCGCGACGGACACGGAGATCGCCGAAGCCGCGCAGTACTACTCGCAACTCTCTCCCCGCCTTCGCTCGAGGAGCGTCGAGACCACGACCATCCCCAAACCGGTTCCCCGGGTAGGTCTCTATTTTCCCGCGGCGGGCGGTGGCACCGAGCCGCTCGGCAAACGGCTCATCACGATGCCATCGGACACCCTGCGGCACGATCTGCGGGATCCGGGATTCCTCTATGTCACCTACGTGCCGCCGGGGAGCATTGCGCGCGGCAAGGCACTCGCGACGACGTGGAGAGAGGACGGCGCGGCGCCGTGCACGAGCTGTCACGGCGAGGAACTCCACGGCGTGGGACCGATCCCGCCGACCGCCGGCCGGTTCCCGGCGTACATCCTCCGGCAACTGCTGGCGTTCAAAACGAGGGCGCGCTCCACACCCGCCAGCCTGCCGATGAACGACGTGGCATCCAAGCTCTCGCTCGATGACATGATCGCCGTCGCTGCCTACGAGGGCTCGCTCAACCCGTGATGACCGCCGTACGGCTCAAGCTGTCGGCGCTCATGTTCCTCGAGTACTTCGTCTGGGGCGCGTGGTACGTCACCATGGGGACGTACCTGGGGCAGGCGCTCAGGTTCTCGGGGACAGAGATCGGCCTCGCCTACGGTGCCACGGCCATTGCCGCAATGATCTCGCCGTTCTTCGTCGGGATGGTAGCGGACCGCTTCTTTGCATCGGAGCGAGTGCTGGCGGTCCTCCACCTTGCGGGAGCGGCTCTCCTCTACGTGGCGTCGCGGGTGACGTCGTTCGGTGTCTTCTACGCGCTGCTGATCGGCTACGCGCTCTGCTTCATGCCGACGCTGGCGCTCAGCAACTCTTTGTCCTTCGATCATCTGCGCGATCCACAGCGCGAGTTCCCCCAGGTCCGAGTGCTCGGCACCATCGGCTGGATCGTGGCCGGCCTCCTGGTCGGGCGGCTGGGTCTCGAACCGACCGCCGTTCCGCTCAGACTCGCCGCCGGTGCCTCGCTGGTGCTGGGCTTCTTCTCGCTCTTGCTCCCGCACACTCCGCCCCACGCCGCCGGTCAACCCCTCCGCGCCAGGGACGTGATCGGCCTCGACGCTCTCTCGCTCTTCCGCGATCGCTCATTCGCCACGTTCATGGCGGGGTCGTTTCTGCTCTGCATCCCGCTCCAGTTCTACTACGCGTTCACGAACCTCTACCTCAACGAGATCGGGTTTGCGGAGCCGGCGAGCAAGATGACCCTGGGGCAGGTGTCTGAGCTGGGGTTCATGATCCTGCTTCCGTGGTTCCTCGTGCGCCTCGGGGTCAAGCGAATCCTGCTCGCCGGCATGGCGGCGTGGACGCTGCGGTATCTGTTCTTTGCGGCTGGCAACACCGGAAGTCTGGCATGGATGCTGTACGCGGGCATCCTTCTCCACGGCATCTGCTACGACTTCTTTTTCGTCACGGGCCAGATCTACGCCGATCAGCAGGCGAGCGTGCGCATCCGCGCGGCGGCGCAGGGCCTACTCGCCTTCATCACGCTGGGCGCAGGACTGCTGATCGGGGCGTGGCTCTCAGGACGGGTCGTTCAGTCGTACACCTCCGCGGCCGGCGGCCACGACTGGCGATCGATCTGGCTGGTGCCGGCGGGATTCGCGCTGGTGGTCCTCCTCGTATTCGCGGTGCTGTTCCGGCCGTCAGCGGCTAGCGCGAAGGACCTGGCGGCGGCGCAGCCATAGCCGCTCTCCCTACGTGCGCCTCCGGTCATGGGGCGTATCGAACAGACCCGGGTCGAACACCAGCGATTTGCCATGCCTCGGCAGCGCACCATCGAATGTCACGACCTGTGTGGCGATGGCGAGCGCGCACTCGGCGGCCGCATAGCACGACCGCCCGGCCAGCCGCGCCGCCAGGTATGTTCCCGCAAAAGCGTCACCAGCGCCAACCGTGTCTACCACGGCGCCCGTCGGCGGCACGCCGAGCGTCTCGAGGCGCTGCTCGTCGCCCGCGCCGTAACTGACCAGGATCGGGAATGCATCGTCGGTGACGACGATTTCGGCATGCGCATTGAGCGCGCGCAACTCCTCCACTGCATCGCGAGGCGATTCGCACCCGCGGAGCTGGCGCTCGTCGGCGAAGTTGGCGAAGACCACATCCGCCAACTCAATTGCCGCGTCGAGCCACCGGCGAGCCTTTTGCCGCCACGCCGCGTCATCCGGAGTCAGCCCGGATGGGTCATCGCGATCGGGCATCTGCCAATTCGATGCGCGAAGATTGGTGCAGACGATGATCTGAGGAGATGGGTTGGCGAGCCGGGCGCTCTCCAGCAGAACGAGCAGACTGGCGCGATCGCGAATGCAGGCCAGGGACGTGCCGGACACCACGATGTGGCTATAGCCCTCCGTCATACTCGCGAGGTCCGTTTCAGCCGCTCCATCAAGCAGATCGCGGAATGCGGAGTTCCGGCGGTCGAGCCTCACCTTCTCCCGGGCCGGGGCACCTGTCTTGTCCTTGAGGTTGATCACAATCCCCAGGTGTTTCCCGGGAAGCCGCTTCGTGCCGAGGTGGATGCCCAGCGAGTGCGACTTCAGGTCGGCGAGTATCTCGGTGCTCAGGGGATCGTCGGCGGTGCCGACCGCCGTCAGCACGTCGATCGCGCAGTTGACTCCCAGTCGCGTGGCGGCGCGTCGCGTGTAGGACGCCATGTTGGGGACCAGATCGCCGGCGAAGCCGAGGAAGATCTGGTCCGACAGAGAGTCATCCGCCTCGAGGGTGGCGATGTACTCCTTGAGCGGCTCGCCGATGAAGAGTATCCGCGGATGCAGTGATGGCAGTGGCTAGCCCTTCCACCTGCCGGTTGCGACCTGGGGGACGAACGTCGCCAGCCCCGCTGGAGGAAACGCGAGTGTCTTCCCCTGTTCGGCGCTCATGTAGGCCGCCATCAGGAGCTTCACGACCTCGACCCCATCGTCGAACGTGAACGCCGCGGGCTCGCCGCGGAGGAACGCCCGCACGAAGTGCCTGTTCTCCGCCTCGTAGCCGTACGCCGCGGCTTCTTCGGCCACCACCGGCATGAGACCGGCTTCCGCGTTCTGTTTCTCCACCAGATCCTCGCCCGCATCGCCTTTGACGCGGCGGCTGAAGAACAGTTTGAGGCCGCTGTCGAGCGTATTCCACGACATCGAGTATTCGGGGCCGAGTACTTCGGCGGAGAGGCGGAGACCCGCGCCGACGTAGCTCCAGGATGTCGTGGCCTCGCCGATCGCCGGGCGTCCGTCCGCACCCGCGAACTCCACGGTCATGCTCGCATAATCTTCGGCGGGCGTCTTCGCATAGTCTACGGCGGGCCCCATCTCGCGCTTGAGGCGAGCGGCGTATTCCGGACGGCTCCACTTGAGACTCGCGATGTGCGCCGCCACGCGCACAGGACGGAGGGAGTCGCGCGGGGCGCCGGGTTCCGTAAGGAGGTGCCGGACGAGGAGCGCGGAGTGGCACATCATGTCGTTGAGGACACCGCCGCCCTGAAGGTGTCCCTGCCAGAACCACGGGCGGTGCGGCCCGCTGTGCTCTTCGGCGGCGCGTGCGAGATATGGCCGTCCCGTGAGCTTGGCGCCGCGGGCCCACAGAAGGTGGCGGCCGTGTTCCACCTGCGGGGCGAAGACCTGATTCTCGAGATAGCCGTGATTGAGGCCGCAGCGTTTCACGAGTGACGTGACACGTGTGGCCTCGGCGACCGTGCGGGCGAGCGGTTTCTCGCAGGCGATGCCGGCGAGCTCACCGCGGCCGCGGGTGATCGTGTCGGTAATCTCCTCGACGTTTTCAAGCCGGGAGAAATTGGGGCCACAGAGCCAGATCGCGCCGATGGATGGGTTCGCGACCATGGCGGCTATCGACCGGAAGGGTTTGGCGGGTCCGACGCCGAGTTGCCGGGCGAGCGCCGCCGCTTCGGTGGCGTGTCCGGCAGTCGGGCTCCAGACCCCGCGCACATCGGCGTCGCGAACTCCGACGAACGCACGCAGGTGGAACTGGGCGTTGAAGCCACTCCCGATGATGCCGATGCCCAGGCGACTGGGAAGGCGCGGCGCGGCCGGCCGGGCGGTCGCGGATGGACGCGATCGTGGTCGCGGCATTCAGTAGCTCACTCCCAGTTTGGCCAGCGCCTCGGGTGGGCATCCCTGCCACTCGTGCACGACCGTGTTGCCCATGTATCGAAGATCGGCCATCCCCATCTTGCTCGTCCAGAAGCCCGATGCCACGAGGTCGCGGAACGTCGCGAAGAAGGCCACTCCCTGGCTCATCGACGGGCGAGCGCGGGCGGGCCAGGCGATGTCATCGAGCACCGCCGACCGGCGCTCGGTGTTGCAGTCCGCGAAGGAGGCGCCGAAACGTGTGTGCGCCTGCGTGTCGAGCCAGTGCAAGCCGCCGCGCATCGGGAGTTGCGCCTGCGGCTGGTCCGTCATGATGAAATCGATGAACTCGGGGACGCCGGCGTCGGTCGCGCTACCCGAGCGGCCGTCGCGCGGGATGATGTCGTCGGCGAGCAGCCGGACGATGCGCCACTCGTGAGGAGTGAAGAAGCGCGGCGTGTAGGGCGCCGCGGCGTCGCCGGCGTGGCCTTCGATGTGACGCCAGGCTCGGGCGATCAGCGATGCCGGGTCAGTGGCTGCAGCGAGCGGGAGGCCGGCGAGGAAACCGAGGACCTCGCGCCGGGAGAGATCGCGTGGGGCGGAGCCACTGCCGGGCGAAACGGCGTCGCTCACAGGTCCCCTGCCTTGCGCTGGTTCACGATGTACGTGGCGGTGCGCATCGAGAGTGCGAGGATCGTCCAGGTGGGGTTCTTGTCGGCCTGTGAGACGAACGGGCCGCCGTCGGCGACAAAGAGATTCTTCACATCGTGGGCCTGGCACCAGCGGTTCACCACCGAGCTGTCCGGGTCATCGCCCATGCGTGTGCCGCCGACCTCGTGGATGATGCGGCCGCCGGCATCGAGGCCGAACCGTTCGTCGCGCGTGGGCATCGCGGTGAACGGCTCGCCGCCCATCGCGCTGAACAAGGCCCGGCAGGTCTCCTGCATGTGCTTCGCCTGGAGGTATTCGTGGTCGCTCCACTTCCAGTGGAAGCGCAGGACCGGGATTCCCCAGCGGTCCACGACGTCGGGATCGATCTCGCAGTAGGAGTCCGCGTTGGGGACCATGGCGCCGCGGCAGTTGAAACCAATCCGGGCGCCGTAGAAGTGCCGGTAGTCGTTCTTGAGGGTGGTGCCGTAGCCCCCGCCCGACGGGAAGCGCTCGATGCCGGCCATCGACCCGTACGTGGGCTGGTCCATGCCGCCCCACGGCTCGATGTGGTACCCGCGCGGGAAGTCCAACGTGCTGTTGTCGAGCCACCACGGCATGTAGATGTGCGGACCGCCGACGCCGTCCTCGTTGTGGGGAACGTGATCGGCGAGCCGCGGCACCATTCCGGTGATCGTGGTGCCCGTGGTGTCCGTCAGGAACCGGCCGGCGGTGCCGCTCGTGTTGGCGAGGCCGTTCGGCGAGCGCGAGGTGCGCGAGTTGAGGAGAAGCCGGGCCGATTCGCAGGCGCTGGCCGCGAGCACCACGATGCGGGCCCGCACGTGTTCGTCGGTCCCCGAGGGCTTATGGATGTACGACACGCCCGTGGCCCGGCCTGACTCATCGGTCGTGATCTCTCGTGCCATGGCGTTGGTCAGCAGCGTGAGCCGGTCGGTGCGAAGTGCGGGCTCGATGAGGACGCCGGGGCTCGAGAAATTGGAGTTCGTCTTGCACCCGCGTCCGCACTGTCCGCAGTAGTGGCAGGCGGCGCGCTCGTTGAGTGCGCGCGTGAGGACCGAGAGGCGGGAGGCGATGCAGCGGACGCCGGTGCCGGCGCATGCCTGCTTGATGAGCAGCTCGTAGCAGCGGGGGCGCGGCGGCGGAAGGAAGATCCCATCCGGGTCGTTGGGCAGTTCCTCGTTGGAGCCGAAAATGCCGATCAGACGGTCGATCGCGTCATAGTACGGGGCGAGATCGTCGTACGAGATGGGCCAGTCGTCGCCGAGTCCGTCGAGGGACTTGCGGCGGAAATCGTCGGGTCCGAAGCGGAGGGAGATCCGTCCCCAGTGATTCGTGCGACCGCCGAGCATGCGGGCGCGCCACCAATCGAACTCGGTGCCGGGTGCGACGGTGTAGGGCTCGCCGTCGATCTGCCAGCCACCGATGCAGCCGTCGAACTCGCCGAACGGGTGAGAGGGCGTCGGCGCGCCGCGGCGGGGAGAATCGTAGGACCATTTGAGCATGGCGCCATTCGCGGCCGCGCTCCACGGGGGTCCGGCTTCGAGCATGACCACGTCGGCGCCAGCGCGCGTCAGCACGTACGCCGCCATACCGCCGCCCGCGCCGGACCCGATGATGGCGACATCGTACATGCGCGGCCGCGGCTGCAGTCGCGCCGCGGAAGTGGCCACAGAGCGCACGATCAGTCCGTCAGCGGGCGGATCCAGATATTCCGAAACCTGACGGGGGAGTGATGGTCCTGCAGAGCCAGCGGGAGCTGGCCGGCGTCGTGCGTATACGGCGGGCGGTGCATGAATGCCGTCGGGCCGGTGAGCGCGACATTATCCTGGACGAGGACGCCGTTGTGGAAGACCGTGATGCGCGCGGGTGCGCTGAGGTCTCCGGACGCGGACCACCGCGGGCCGTGCCAGATGATGTCGTAGGTCTGCCATTGTCCCGGCGGGCGGCTCGCGTTGACGAGCGGGGGGTACTGCCCAAACATCGCCGCCGCCTGTCCATCGGCGTAGGTGATGTTGTCGTAGGAGTCGAGGACCTGCACCTCGTACTTTCCCATCAGGAAAACGCCACTGTTGCCGCGCTCCTGTCCTTCGCCGGTCGCTGGGACGGGCGTTTCCCATTCCACGTGGAGCTGCACATCGCCGAACGCCCGGGTCGTCGCGATGTTGCCGGTGCCGCTCACGACCTCCATGTACCCGGAAACGACCTTCCAACGGGCGGGGAGGCTGGCCGAATCCGCGTTCCGCCAGCCGGTCAGATCGTGCCCGTTGAAAAGCACGATGGCGTCGGATGGGGGCGGCGCGGGCTCGTGATAGGGTCCGGGGTCGATCACCGGTGGTCTGGGGCGGTCCATCGAGTGGATCGGCCACTGGGTCGAGACCTGTGCGCGGGCGGAGGGCGGTGGAACGACCGTCAGGGCGAGAACGGCCAGCGCGAGAACGCCGGCGCACGGCAGCGAGGGAAGCGCGCGAGGCAGGTGCGGCATGAGTCGCGGGGTGGCGGAGTCGTGCGGCGGTCCGGGGTGGCAGGGCCGCCGCGATAATGTACGGCCACCGCGTGGGCCGGCTAGCCTGGGCTCCGTAGTCGCGGCAGGGCGTCCATGTTTAGGGCGAGGATATGCCGGCTCCGGAAACATCCGCGCCCATTCCCGGGCAGCAACACCCGACTTCAACTCGCGACCTCACCATGCGCCGCATACTGCTCGTACTGCTGCTCGCCCTACCGCTCGGATTCACCGCCGCCCGAACGCAGAAGACGTATCAAGTCGGCCGCATCCGGACGCCCAAAGGCGAAATCCTGTTCGTCCTGTACGACCGGACCCCACGGCACAAAGCGAGCTTCATCAAGCTCGCCGCCAGCCATTACTGGGATTCCCTCACGTTCAACCGCGTGATCAAGGATTACGTGGCGCAGGGCGGGTGCCCCGACACTCCGGAAGGCTTCAGTGGCTCACCGTATCTGCTGGCGCCGGAGTTCAACGACAGTCTCAAGCACGTGTACGGCGCGGTCGGCGCGGGGCGTGACGACAATCCGGGGCAGCTTTCGGCCGGGTGCCAGTTCTACATCGTCGCGAACAAGCAGGGCCTGCCCAAGCTCGACAATCACTACACCGTCTACGGGCAGGTCTTCAAGGGGATGGACGTCGTCGAGTCCATCGTGTCGGTGCCGAAGGATTCGACGAACAAACCGTACACGCCGATCACGCTGCACATCGACGTGATCGGCATGTCGGCGGACGCGCTCAAGGCGGACGGGTACGTGCCGAAGTAGGCAGCGGGTTCACGCGGGGGCGTGGACCTGGCTGAACAACTCGTGGGACTGGTACGGTGTGTGCAAATTCCGAGAGAGCGCGGTGATTGCCGCGCCTGATTCGCCAACGGCCGGGAGGGTGGCATGCCAGACCAGGAGACGATCGAACGGGCTCACGAGGATGCGCGCGAGGGGAAGTCGCCGTCGACCCAGGCCGGCGAGTTCGTGCGCCAGGAGATGGACCACATTCGGGACGGGCAGCACGGCGCGAGATCGACGAAGCAGGCGATCGCCATCGGGCTGTCCGAGGCGAGGCGCGCGGGGATCGATGTGCCGGCCAGCAAGAGCTCGTCTCCGGCGACCCGCAAGCAGGCGAAGCGGGATCGGGCACGCGGCCGAAAGCCCCAGCGTGCGGTGTCCGCGACCCGGTCTCGCGCGGTGCGAAAGGCGCTCAAGAAGGAGGGACGGGCGGCCGCTTCACGTGGCGCGCTGTCCAAACAGGCGCGATCGGCTGCGCGGCGGCGGAGTGCGGCCGAGCGGTCGAGAGCCGCCAGGAAAGCTGCGCGAACCAAGGGGGCAGCGGGCCGCTCGGCCGCCGCGAAGAAGGCGGCGCGGACACGCGCGCGGAGGAAATAGCGATCGCTTTTATGGTAGAGGTCGCTTAAGCGGCCGATTCTCGGTTGCGATCTTGCGGGCCCGGGCAACACCTTCAAGCGGTTAGGAACCGCAGGCCTACGGCTCGCGCCGAGCGGAGGAGCGTATCGATGATCGCCGACACGAAGACCAGCCCTCGCCTCACTGACCGAGCGCCGCGCGACGACGAGATCGATTTCTTCGGGCTGACGCATACCGGCAAGGTGCGCACTAACAATCAGGACCATTTCCTGATCTGCTCCGTGCGCCGGAAGATGGAGGTTCACATCTCGAGCCTTCCATCGCTCGACCGGTTGCCGCTTGGGGCCGAACGCATTGCGCTGCTGGCGATGGTCGCGGACGGAGTCGGTGGCGGGCCGATGGGGGAAGAAGCCAGCCGGCAGGCGGTGGAGGCCGTCACCCAGTACGTGGCGCGCTCGATCAAGCTGTGCACGGCCGATGCGGCCGGATCGAGCGACGCGTTCGCCCACGCGCTGGAGGATGCCGCGCGCGAATGCCACGATGGGATCCTTCGCCAAGCCGCCGACAACCAGGAACTCGCGGGGATGGCGACGACGCTGACAATGTGGATCGGCTTGTGGCCGCGGTCGTACCTGCTGCACGTCGGCGACAGCCGTTGCTACATCCTGCACGACGGCGAGCTCACGCAACTGTCCCGCGATCAGACCATGGCGCAGGAGCTCGTCGACCTCGGCGTCCTGAGCCGCACCGACGCGTATCGCAGTCCGTGGGTCCACGTGCTGTCGAGCGCCATCGGCGGCCAGCAGACCACGCCGGTCGTGACATCACTCTCGCAAGTATGGGGCACCGTGGGGCTGCTGTGCAGCGACGGCCTCACCAAGCACGTATCCGATACCCGCATCCGCGAGCGGCTGCTCAACATGACGTCGGCGCGGCAGGTCTGCGAGGCTCTGGTGCAGGACGCGCTCGACGATGGCGGGACCGACAACATCACCGTCGTCGTTGGCCGCACCGTGCGCAAAGAGGAACCGGACGACCGGAGCGAAGCGAGAGTGTAGGGACGAGAAAAGAGAAAGGAGAAAGGAGATTTAGCGTCAGCGGGGAAACGCGTCGGAGAGGCCGCCGTCGATCGTGATGATGTCGCCGGTGGTGTAGCGGAACCGGTCGCTCGCGAGCAGGGCGGCGATGTCCGCGACGGCGTCCGCCGGAATGAGCGACACACCCATCGCGTTCCGGCGGCGATAGGATTCCAACTGGTCGTCGGCCGAAATGCCGCGCATGGCGGCACGTTCCTCGACGAACCGCATGAACATCGGCGTGTCGACCTGGTCGGCATTGATGGCGTTCACGCGAATCTGGTCCGGACCCAGCTCCACGGCGGCCACGCGCATGGCCTGCAGCAGCGCGGCTTTGCTGCCACCGTAGGCCGCCGCGTCGCGGCCCGGTGCGAGCGCCGCCTTGGAGACCGACGCAATGATCGATCCGCCCAGCTCCTGGCGCCGCATCACGGAGGCGGCAGCACCGATCGCGAGAACCCCGCCCACGTAATGAACGTCGAGCTGTTGCTGGAGGTCCTCGCGGCGAAGGTCGGTCACGCCCGCGAAGCGGGGTGAGCGTCCCGGCGTGTAGAACAGGCAGTCGATTCCGCCGAACTCGAACACGGTCCGGCGAATGAGAGCGGCCAGGCTCTCGTCGTCGCGGACATCCACGGCCACGGCAATCGCGCGACCAGGCGCCGTCTTGTTGATCTCCGCCGCCACCGACTCGGCGGCGGCCGCATCGAGATCCGCGACGGCGACATGAGCGCCTTCACGGGCGAAGCGCATTGCTGCGGCTTTGCCGATGCCGCTGCCCGCGCCGATCACGACCGCGATGTGCCGCGGGAGGAGCAGCGTGGCGCGGTCGCGCGCGTCCTGCTCGTCGATCTTGCGGCGCTCGAGCTGCCAGTGCTCGAACTCGAAGACCTCGGATTCCGGGATGAACTGAAACCCGCCGATCGCGTCGGCGTTCGCCATCGACTCGAGCACTGCGCGGTAGCAGAGATTGGCGGTGACAGCGCTCCGCTTGTCGCGGCCGGCCGTGATCATGCCGAGGCCCGGGGCGAGGATGATCTTGACCCAGTCGTCGAGCGGCGCCGTCCCCTCTTTGGCGTGCCGCCGGTGGTACTGCTCGTATTCACTTCGCTGGTCGCCGAGCTGCGTGCGGATTGTTTTCGCGATCGCGTCAGGGGGCGCGGCGGGATCGGCATCGAGCCAGACCGGGAGGCGGCCGGCGCGGAGGATGTGCTCCGGCGTGGACATACCGCGTTTGATCTTCTCGCTGGTGCCGGGTGCCGCGAGCACGGCGAGCACATCGTCTCCGTCATCGAGGTGCAGGATCACGCGGTGAGCCGCGCCGAGCTCTCCGCGCACGACGGGCAGGGCAATTTCCGCGAAGCGCGTGCGTTGCTCAGGGGGCGGGATCGGCGCCGAGGCGCCGCGTGCCGGCATCGCCTGCCGGCGGGTCGCGAGGTAGTCCTCGATCCGGTTGATCGCCCGCACGAGCCGCGTGTAGCAGGCATGCGGATCATCGCCCCAGACCATGAGACCGTGATGCGCGAGCGCGAGGCCGAACACGTTTGGGCCGAGGCCGTCCACCATCCGGCTGACTGCCTGCGCGAGCGGAAAGCCGGGTCGCACGTACGGCACCAGCACGATCTCCCCCGAGAACAACTCGGCGACGAGCCGCTCGGCGATCTCGTCGTCTACGTTGGTCAGGCTCATCGTCGCGACGTCGTGTGTGTGCACGATGACGCGATGCGGCAGCAGGGAGTGCAGGGGAGTCTCGACGCTCGGTGCCGGTCCAGGTTGGAGCATGCACCCCGCCATGAACCGCATCATCTCCGCGTCGAGCATGGACGTCGCGGAGCGCAGCGCCGACAGCGACGCGAGCGAGAGCTGTGTGAAGCCGTCGCGTCCGATCGTACGGAGGTCGGTGCCGCTCCCTTTGACCATGAGCGTGTCGCCGGATTTGGCGGACGTGTTGCCGCCGCCGGGCTGGACGAGGCGTGGCTCGCGGCCAACGATGTTCGAGAGGTAGACCAGTTGGCCGAGCGTGTCGGCGCCGGGCGGGGGTCCGTCACCCCAGCGGTCTTCGAGTCGTTGAGCCGTTACCGAGCCGAGCATGCGCGATAAGATGGCATACGCGCCGCTGCCGGGCGAGGCGCGAGCTGCGAGCCGCGAAACGCGGAGTGCGAGAGGGTTCGCTACGGCTGGAAGATCTGGCTGGCTGCGAACATCGAAATCACGTTGGTGATCGGCTGCCCGGTGTCGGCGGGCGAGGCGCATTGTACCGTGACGTGACCGCGGACGGTCAACAGCGCGATCGAGTCCTGCGCCACGCTGCCGTTCATGGCGCCGCCGGTCGCGCGGCCCCAGTGGCACGTGGGGAGCACCTGCTGGAGGTACTGTTCGCCCTCGAGCGGCGGCTTGCCGGATACGCCAAACGACGTGAACGTGATGACGCCTTTGCCGTTTTCCGTGCCGGACAACTCGCCGGTGATGAAGGCGAGATAGTAGGAGCCCGTGAAGGAGCCATCGCTCGCGACCGGGCCGATGGTGATCTGGCCACCGAGGGAGGCGATCGTGTCCGGGATGGGAAAGAAACTGTTGGAGTCGGTGGGGATGAAATTGACGTTGTAGGTGCCGGCGATCGGGGGAAGCGTTGGGCCGGTCGCTTCCGTGGCCGCCTTGTGGCAGGCGCCCAGCGTCACGATCGCTACCAGGAACAAGATCCATCGCATACAGTCTCCCCGGCAAACGTCGCCACAACCTAACCGGATGGGCGCTCGCCCGGTGATACCCCGGTGGTGCCCGATCCGGCTATCGGACAAGCGGCGCCACGGGGCGGGCGCCGATCTTGCGCGATTGGACCGCACCGGAATGGCCTTCCCGATGTCCCGCTTCTAATATTGATCTGAGTCTCGCTGAAGGAGCCGTTCGTGCGCTCATCACTGCGAAGTTCGGTCTACGCGATCGCGACCATGCTGGCGGTCGCGCCGGTGTTGGGCGCCCAGCAGCGTATGGACAACCTCCATCGTGCCCCGCCGGTCGCCGACTCAGCCAGTGCGACCGCGCTATTTCCGCTGTCGGTCGCCGATGTTGCACCGCTCGCCCCCGAGCCCGATCGCTACCGCATTCTGGCGCACCGGATCGACAGCATCAGCGCCTTCGCGAGCCGCCTGGCCGGACCAGCGGAGCTACAGGATGAGATCGCGCAGACAACGAGCCGGCTGGTACTCTTTTCTCAACTCGAGCACCGCTTCGGCATGGGCGAATCGCCGCCGACGTTTGCGAGCGCGCACTCGCCCTACGGATCCATGGACTGGATCAACTTCGTGACCTTGGCCGGATTCACGGGCCTCGTGCGGAACTCGTTCCTCGCGCCCGACGAGTCCGACGAGACGGTCCTGGGGTCGCTCCGGACGGCGGGGCAATGGGCGGGGATGGCGACGGCCGCAGGCGGTGCGTCGTGGCTCATCTCGAACCTCACGCGGCGTTCGGTGTGCCTGAGCCACTTTTCGTGCCGGCGTCCCACGACTGAGCGAAAGTAGAAAGTAGAAAGTAGAGAGTAGAAAGTAGAAACTACAAAAGTCGCGACTAGGGCAGCCGGTCAGTCGGCGCCAGTCCGATCGCGTAGGCAATCGCTCGTTTGGCGAGCGACAACTGGACAATCGCCTGCGCGCGGAGACTCTGGGCCTGGGCGAGCGCGGCCTGCGCGGTGAGGAAGTCCACGATCGAGGCGAAGCCGACGTTGTACCGCCCGGAGACCAACTGAAATGCGGCCTGGGCGGAGGCCAGACCCGAGGCGGTGGAAGCCATGCGTTGAACGGCGACGCCGTACTCGCTGATCGCCCGCGCGACGTCGCCTGTCACGGCGCGCCGGACGTCGCCTTCCGCCACCTGGGCGGATCCGTACGCGACCTGGGCTTCCTGGTAATCGAGTCGCGACCGAAAGAGGTCGTAGAGGTTGTATCCGAGCCCGATCGAGAATATGCGAGATGTCTGCGGCCCGATCTGATCGATGAGCACCGGCTGGGGCGTCGCGATCTGTGACACGCCGTCCTGCGTGGCGTAGTCGAAGACCCGGCCCACCGAATAGACCGTGAATCCGAGGGACAGCGCCGGCATGTTCTCGTTGGCGGCGCGGCGGATGCCCCAGCGGGTGGCGTCGATCGCCGCATTCGCGGACTGCAGGTCCGGCCGCCGTTGGAGCGCCTGGGCCGCTACGCGCGAGGTATCCAGCCATTCGGTGTCCAGCAACGTCGTGTCCATCGGTGGCGTCGCGATCACGACACTGCGCTGCGGATCGATGTGTATTCGCTGCAGGAGGGCGATCTCGTCCGCGCGCTGGCGGTTCACGGCGTCGAAATACAGCGATTGGTTTGCGGCGGCCTGCGATTGTGCTTGATAGAGGTCCGCGGGCGGCCGCTTTCCGACACGGACCAACTCCTGCAACTGGACGACCTGCTCCTGCGAGACCTGAATGTTCTGCGCGGCCAGCGCCACGAGCTGGCTATCGAGCACCGTCTGCAGAAACGCCTGCGACACGTCGAGCGCGACCGACTGCCTTGTCCGCTCGAGCGTGAGATCGGTCGTCTGGCGCTGGTACTGGGCGGACCGGATCGCGGGATATGCGCTGATGCCGCCCAACAGGTTGAGCGACGTCTGGAGCTGATAGCCCATCGTCTCGTACTGCGTGTTCCACGGGACCATGGCGCGCGCCCCGACCAGTGGGTCGCCCTGCGTCACGGCGCGGAGTCCAGTTGCCGTGACGGACGGCAGGATGCCTCCGTAGCTCCGGCTGACCTCCGACCGCGCGATCGCGCTGGCGAACCGTCCTTCCTGAACGGCCGTCCCGATCTCGAGGGCCAGAGCGACCGCGGTGTCGAGCGTGAGGACCGGTGGCGGGTCCGTGCTCATCGCGGTCGCTTTGGGCGGAGCGACGGGCAGTGGGACCGGTTGCGCGACGGCGGGATGACCGGTGTCCGGTGGGGACGCGGTGCTCTGCGCGGCGAGGCGTGGGCTGGCCACGACGAGCAATGCCAACGCCAGTACCCCCGCGGTGCGGCAATACGGCGCGGAACGAAGGCTCGGAATCATGACACCGCGGGGCGGACGGCCGAGTCAGCTGCGGCGGGCTCCACGTGTTGTCCTTCCGCTACGCTGTCGCCGAGGTTGAGGGCGACCCGCTCGCCTTCCTGTATGCCGCTCAGGACACGGACCGTGACGCCGTCCGTGTCGAGGATGTGGATCTCGCGATAGGTCACGTGGTCGTCGGGTGTGATGACCGCCGCATATTGTTTCGCGCCTCGCACGATCAAGGCCTCCGCGGGAATCTCGAGGTAGCGGGGTCCGGTGACCGACAACGAGACCTGCACGAAACTGCCGGGTACGATCGTCCCTTTGCGGTTGCTCAGGTCGATCTCGGCCAGCAGCGTGCGCGTGCTCGGATCCAGCTCGCCCGTGAAGCGGGTGATGGTTCCGGTCGCGTGGATGTTGGGCCGGCTGGCGTCGGTGATCGTCACTGGTTGCCCGCGCCGGATGTCGGCGGCGTCCCGCTGCGCGAGATACACGAAGATCCGGAGGCTGTCGGTCGTGCCCACCTCGACGACCGGGAGGGCGCTCGTCTGGGATGCTTCAGCGTTCTGGACGAGGGCGCCCGGGTCCGCGTACCGCGCGGTCACCGTCCCATTGAACGGCGCGCGGATCCGCTCGTAGTCCTCGAGCGCCTTGTATCGTTCGGCCGAGGCGGCGGCCATCCGGGCATCCGTTTCGGCCTGCTCGGCCTCTTCGGGCGCGATCAGCTTCTGCGCGATGAGCTGCGTATCGCGATCCGCGATCGCGCGCTTGTTGCGGGCGTCGGCGATCGCGGACTGGGTCTGCTGGTCCGTCTCCGGCGACTCGACCACGGCGAGCACGTCGCCCGCCTTGACGTGGTCACCCTTGTCGACGCGGACGTCCTTGAGGTATCCGCTGACCTTGGCATAGAGCGAGACCGACAGGAATGGCCGCGTCTCGCCCGTGAGGAGGATCGTGCGCGCACCGGGCGACCGCTCGACGAGAACGGTTCGGACGACCGGTCCTTTGGCGACCGTCGTCACGCGTGACTCACGCTCGCGAGACACGGACGCCCGCTTGAACGCGGCCAGTGCGATCACGCCCACGATCGCGGCCACGACGATGATGGCGCCGCCGACGTAGAGCAGGGATCCCGCGCGCCGGGTGGGCGGGTGGCTCGGTGTCCACGGAGGGACGCCGCCGGGATGGCCGCCGGTTGGCGGAGGGTTGTCCGGACTCGCCATCTCAGTATCCCTCACTATAAGCCATGCCTTGCTCCTCGGCTTTGAAGCGCTCCTCGAGAGAGAATCGTTCGGGGAGCGGACGGCGCACGAGCGAATACACCACGGGGACGACGCAGAGCGTGAACAGCGTGGCCATGATCAGGCCGCCGATGACTGCGCGGCCCAGCGGCGCGTTCTGGCTGCTGCCTTCGCCGATCCCGATGGCGGTGGGGATCATACCGAGAATCATCGCCAGCGCCGTCATCAATACTGGCCGGAGCCGAGTCTTGCCCGCTTCGATCGCGGCCGCGGCGCCCGATACCCGCTGGTCGACCCGGAGGTCGTGTGCGAACGTGACGACGAGGATCGAATTCGAGACGCCGATGCCCACCGCCATGATCGAGCCCATGAGCGACACGACGTTGATCGTCGTGTGGGTGAAAATCAGAATCCAGAGAATGCCGACGATCGCGCCGGGGATTGCCGCCATGATGATCAGCGGGTCGATCCACGACTGGAACAGCACGACCATCAGGAAATACACGAGCAGGATCGCGACGACGAAGCCGAGTGCCAGGCTCGAAAACGCCTGGTTCATCACGTCGCCCTGTCCGCGCACCGTGATGTACATGCCGGCGGGCAGCTTGCCGAGCGCGGCGATCTTCTGGTTGATGCCGTCGACGACCGATCCCAGGTCCCGTCCCGTCACGCTGGCGGTGACGTCCAGCACTCGTGCCACGGTGTAGTGATCGATCACGTCCGGGACCGCGGTGGGCGTAACCTGGGCGACGTTATCGAGCGTCTGGGCGGGCTGGCGAGGGACGGGATCGGTGGTCCGGCCCTCGGGAATCGGGTGCTGGTCGAGCGACAGGCCGAAACGCGTCACCGGGGTGTTCATCAGATCCCGTGCGGACGTCATCTGCGGCGTCGGTACTTCGACGGCGACGAGGTAATTGACGTGGTTGTCGGGATTGATGTAATACGTGGGCGAGACCACGGCGCTCGATGAGAGCGAGACCAGCATGCTGTTCGCGACATCGCGCTGGCTGAGCCCGAGCTGGGCCGCGCGCTCGCGATTGACGTTCACGAACAGCGTCGGGTAGTCGAGCGTCTGCTTGATCGTGACATCGGTGGCGCCCGGGACCTCGCTGATCGCGTCGCGCAGCGTCCGTGCGGTGACGTAGCCGCGCGTCAGATCGGGGTACATGATCTGGACGTCGATCGGTGCCGACAGGCCGAAATTGAGCACTTGGCCGACGATGTCGGCCGTCTGGAAATAGACCGCCGATCCGGGGAACTGCGACTGCAGCGCCTGGCGGACGCGCTGGACGTAGCCGTCCGTCGGGTGGTGATCGGGATTGAGAGCGACCAGGATCTCCGCATCCATCTCGCTGACGTTGTCCGTCGGCACGAAGGCGAGATTGAGCGGCTGTGGCACGCCGATCGTCGAGTTGATCGTCTGCACCTCCGCGGGCGGGATGATCCGGCGAATCGTGTGTTCCGCCTGGGCGACGAGCTGCTCGGTCTGCTCGATGCGCGTGCCCGACGGCGCGCGGAAGTGGATCTTCATCATGCCGGCGTCGGTCGGCGGGAAGAAGTCCGTTCCGATAATCGGGGGAAGGAGCAGACTCGATGCGATGAGCAGTCCGACGACACTCAGCGTGTAGACGCGGTGGACGATCAGGAGCTCCACGAAGCGGCCGTAGCGGTCCTGGAACCGTGTGAACCACCGGTCACGGCCTTCGTTGAACCGGCGGCCGAGGCGTGCGATCGCGCCTTCGTGGGGCGGGTCTTCGCGGGCATCGCTCGCGACCGCAGGTTCAGCCGAGGCGAGAACCCGTGCGACGGCGGCATGGTGAGCCTGGACCTCGGTACCCAGGAGCATGCGCGACAGCGTCTTGACGAGCGTGCGGGAGAGCAGCCATGACGCGGCCACCGCGCTCACGACGGCGATCGCCATGGGGATGAACAGGAATCGCGCGGGGCCGACGAGCAGCACGACCGGGAAGAACACGATACAGATCGCCAGCGTCGCGACGATGAGCGGTGTCGAGATCTGCGCGGCGGCATCGAGGATGGCGACCGTCAGCGGTTTGCCGAGTCCGATGTTGCGGTGGACGTTTTCGACGGTGACGATCGCGTTGTCGACGAGGAGACCGATCGACAAAGACAGGCCGCCGAGCGTCATGACGTTGAAGCCGTTGTCGGTCGCGTGCAGGACGATGACCGCGACGGCGATCGAGAGCGGGATCGATGTCACGGCGATGAGCACGCTGCGCCAGCTCCCGACGAACAGCAGGATCATGAGGGAGACGAGGACCGCCGCGATCAGCGCCTCGCGGACGACACTGGCCACCGCCGCACGAACGAAGACCGACTGATCGAAGTCGAGGCGGACATTGAGTCCCGCCGGTGCGACCTCGCGGATCTGTGGCAGCAGGGCCTTCGCGGCGTCGACCACGGCGAGCGTCGAGGCATCCGCCTTCTTGAGAATGGTGAGATACGCGGCACGGCGGCCGTCGATCCGGACGATGTTCTCCTGCTCCGCGAATCCGTCGCGCACGGTCGCGACATCGCCGATCAGGACGGGCGCCCCGTTGACGACCTTGACCGGAATGTTGTTGAAATCGGCGACATTGGACGGGCTCGAGTTCATGGCCACGTTGTAGTCGCGATCGCCGATGCGTGCCGTACCGGCCGGAATCAGCAGGTTGGATGAGAGCAGGGCGCTGAGCACATCTTCGGCCGACAGGCCTTTGCCGGCGAGCGATTTCGGATCGACATCGACCGTGATTTCGCGGACCTTGCCGCCGTAGGGCGACGGCGTGGCCAGGCCCGGGATCGTGAAGAGCCGGAGGCGGATGAAGTTCTGTCCGTAGTCGGAGATATCCTGCTCCGGCATGGACTGCGACGTCATCGTGATCTGGGCGACCGGGACGCTCGCCGCGTTGGACTGGACGACATAGGGGGGCGTGACCCCGGGCGGCATGGCGCGGAGCGCCGTCTGGGATGACGAGGTGATCTGGGCGATCGCGTTGCCGATGTCGACGCCGGGCTGGAAGAAGATCTTGATCAGTCCGACCCCGGGGATCGACTCTGACTCGATCCGGGAAATGCCGTTGACGGTCGCCGAGAGATTCCGCTCGCTCAGCAGGACGATGCGGCTTTCCATGTCCTCCGCTGAGAAGCCGTTGTAGTTCCAGACGACGGCGACGACGGGGATGTCGATGACGGGGAAGATGTCGACCGGCATGGAGCGCATGGCGAGCCAGCCCATGAGCACGAGCACCAGCGACATGACGGCGACGGTGTACGGTTGTCGAAGCGCGAGCCGAACGATCCACATAGCCGGGTCCGCCAGGCGGCGGGAGAAGGCTGGACGGCCGGCGCCATAGGATTGGCGCCCGGTCGTGCATTTTTGTCAGATTATGTTATACTGTGCATCAACAGCACACAAATGGCAAACATGGTATCTCCCCATACCGAATTAGTTATGCCGTTCAATTTGCGCCTGATCCGGGTCTTTCTCGCGATCGCTGACCGCAAGAACATCACCCAGGCGGCGGCCGATCTCGGCGTTTCCCAGCCGTCGGTCTCGCGCTCGGTGCGCGAGTTGGAGCGGCAGACGCGCGCGATTCTGCTGGAGCGGACCCCCTCAGGGGTGCGGCTCACCGAGGCCGGCCACGCGCTGCTCGGCCATGCGCGCAACATCTTTGCCGAAGCGCGGGCGGCCGAGGAGGATCTCGAAGCGCTGGCCGGGCTGACGCAGGGGACGCTCCGCGTCGGGGGCAGCCCCACAATTGCCACGTACATGCTGCCCCCGCTGCTGCAGACGTTCCACAGCCGGTATCCCGGCGTGGAGCTGCGACTCATGTCGGCGCCGTCGCGGGTCGTGGCGCGGATGCTCGCGGAGCGTGAGATCGACGTCGCGCTGGTCGAGACGCCGGTGGAAGATCCACGGCTCAAGACTGCCCAGTGGGCCGAGGACGAGCTGGTCGTGGTGGTAGCGCCCGGGCATCCGCTCGCCCAGCGGTCGCCGGCCGCGCCTGCGGAGCTGGCGCACGAGCTCCTCGTGACGCGGGAGCCGGGATCGGGGACCTATGACACGGTCATGAGCGCGCTGCGGGGGGTGGGCGTCGCGCCCAAGCGGAGACTCGAGGTCGATACGGCTGAAGCCATCATCCAACTCGTCGCATCGGGGCTGGGATTCGCCATCGTGTCGAGGAGTGCGGCGGCGGATGCACTGGCGGCGGGGCGGCTTCGCGTGATCGATGTGACGGGGCTCGCGATCCGGCGGCCGCTCATGCGGCTCTCGCTTGTCGCCGCGGGCGAGAGCGCGGCGGCGCGGGCGTTCGGGACCTTTCTCGACGTGGGGAGTGCACCGCGACCTGGGGCGGCACCGGGTGCCACGAGAGTGAGTACCGCCCGCCGGCGGCCGGTGGCCCGATCGTCGGAAGCGCGGTAGTCGCCCCGCGATCCTCCCTCACTGCGGGTCGAATTGGGCGTCCTCGATGTACTTGGCCGTGCTCAGCCCCTTGATGGTCTGACGCCCTGTGATGTGGTGGAATACCGTCCCTGACAGTTCCGCCAGCGAGAGGTCGGCCCCGGTGAGCGTCGCGTCGGTGAAGTTGGCTCGCGTGAGTTTCACCTTGCGCAGGTTCGCGCCGGTCAGATCCGCGCCCGTCAGGTCGGCGTTCGTCAGGTCTGCGCGCATGACGCCCATCGGCTGGTTGTTCGGATCGGCTCCAAGGTCGGCGTGCATCATCTTCGCCCGGATGAACTTGGCGCCCGCCGCCGAGGTGATGAGACGGACGCCGGTCAGATCGGCATCGGTGAAGTTGACGCCTGGAATGATCACGGCGTATAGGGTGGCACCCGCCAGCTTGGCGCCCGTGAAGTCGGCATCACGCATCGTGGCGAGATCGAGCTGCGCGCCGGTGAAGTCAGCGCCCTTCGCTGTGGCGTGGTCGAAGTTCGCGGCCTGCAGCTTGGCGTGCGACAGGTTGATGCCATCGAGGTTGGCGCCGCTGAAGTTGGCGCGGTGCAGATCTTGGCCGGACAAATCCAGCGAGGACAGATTGGCTCCGGAGAAGTCGGCCGGATGATCGTCGGTGGCGGCCGCCATGCGAGCGATAACGACCGCCCGGGTGAGCGGAGCCGTGTCCGGATGCACCGTCGGATCACCGGCGCCGTTCTGGCCCATTGCCTGTGACGGGAGCGCGTCACCGCTGAGCGTCAACGCAATGGCCAGGACGAGCGAGATCATACCCGGCGCGTGGCAAGTGTCCCGGCCACGCCGCGCTGTCAACGTGCCGGTCGGTGGTTGATGGTCGCGCATGACAATGCCTCCTGGTATCTCACGCTGTCTGCATCCACATGACGGCGGCCGCGTAGGCAATAGGCTGAGAGCCTGGGACTACACGGACGGGAGCGCGGCGAGGAGCTTCTTACCGTTCGGCGTGCCCCATCCGGATACAGCGTCGTAGCCCTTGCCGGCCTGGTAGCCTCCGATTGCATCCGTCGTATTGTCGCCTGATGTCACGTCGGTGCATCCGAGCGCCCCGGCGGGAGTGCCGGTCGAGCCCCCTTTACCTTGATAGAGCACCGGCGTCAGGAAGCCGACGCGCTTTCCGGGTCCTCGTGCCGCGTTCATGAGCGCGATGAGGGATGCGCACAGCGGAGTGGCGGCGCTCGTCCCGCCGTTGGCTTGCGCCTGGCCGTCGACGACGAGGAGATACGGTGAGGCGACCCAGTCGGCGTTCGCGGCGACATCAGGCACAACGCGTCCGGCGATCGCACCCGGGTTGACCGATCGGATCTTCACCGCGTTCTGCCAGACCGGGCGCGGGAAGATGGCACTGCAGCCGCCGCCGGTGCTCCCCCCGTTGTCGGCGCGCAGACCGTCGCCCTCCTTCCACGCGATGTCAGGCTGCTTGCCGTTCTTCACCGGGATGGTCGTGCCGCCGACCGACAGGACGTAGGGACTCGAACCGGGGAAATCGACGTGGGCGTGGCCATCGGCGATGGCGTCGCTGGATCCATCATCACCAGCGGCGAGGCAGACCGTGACGCCGATCATCGCCGCTTCCTGCAGGGTCTCATTCACCTGCGTCATCGCCGCGGTGGTCCAGATGTCAGCGTCTTCCGCATATCCCCAGCTCGCCGAAACGACACCGGGGTCGTTCGCGGCATCGTGGACCGCGGCATCGATCGCGGTGATCCATCCCTGCTCCGTGAAATCGGCGAAGTAGGCGACGATCGTCGCTTTCGGGCAGACCCCGGCGACGACCTCGATATCCAGCATCACTTCGCCTTCCGCGCCATCGTGGGCGGAGGTTGAAGTGCCATCGGTGCTGATGGCACTGACTTTGGGCACGCCAACGCCGGCGAGCGTGCAGAATTGCCGGAGGTCGTCCGCGAAGTAGCCGCCTCCGAACTCCAGGATGCCGACGGCCTGTCCGCTGCCGTCGCCGGGCGGGAAGTTGTAGTGCGTGGCGAGCTCGCTCGGGATGTACCAGGACGCCGGGACCGTCGCGGCCGAATGCATGCGTGTCGTACCGCGCACCGGTTGGCGGCGCCTCCGGACCACGCGCCGGTTGTCGAGGCCGAAGACACCCTCGACGATGTTCTGGACGTCGACGGGCACATGGATCGATCCCACGCGTCCGCGATAGCTGTCGTCCGGGTGCACGTAGTCAAAGAGCCGGACGACGAAAGCCGCCTCCATGGCGGCGACGGTGCCGGAGAGCCGCACGGTGCGGGAGCCGGCGTCCGCGCGGACCGTGGTGAGACCGAGGCGCTTGAAGACGGCTGAGACCTTGGCGATGTCTTTGGGTGCGGCCCCGTATTTGGCGGCGAGCGTCCTGCGCGAGATCGTCGCGGCGGGGCGTCCGGTGAGCGCGGGAAGGGGCGCGATGCGGCGGAGCTTGAGCGAGACCTCGATCGTCGCATTGGCGTTCGCGCGGCCGGTGGCCCGGGCGCCGGGCATGGCGACGCGTTTGCTTCCCGGAAGAATCACGTGTCCAACGGCCATTCGCGCCTCTCCTGTTCCGTGTTTCCCGTAATCCGGTACCTATTGGTATGCGCGGGCAAACATCACCGCAATGCTGGTTGGCGAATGACAACGGTTCAGTCGCGAGTGAAGGCCGCCGGCGATGCCGCAAGAGTGCAGCAGCCCCGTCCGGTTTCGCGTGCGGCGCGTCTCATTTTCTGATGCGAGCGGAAGCATTTGTCGCAGCGAGTGTGGCACGGAGGAAGTGATGAGACAGACTCGACACGGCCACATTTGCCCGTACGTCATCCGGTCACATGGCATCTATTGAGCAATGTTGAGCAACGCCCGAGCAACGCTGTGTCACACTTGCGAAACGGAATGGCTGGCTAAACATTAGCCCGCAACGGCTCACGCATCTGCGCTCGTTCGGTTGACGCATGGCTAACCGAGGACGCAGCGCCCTGAGAGGTCTTGTCCCATCGCGATGGAATCGGCGAGTAAGCTCCGTCCCGAACGTGTCGTCGCCGCGGATGCCGCCACGGACGCCGACTTGGTGGCTCGGATTCGAGCGGGAGACGAGCGAGCGTTCGAGACGATGTTCCGTGCCCACGCCGACACCTTGTGTCGTCTGGCGCACTATTACCTGGAGTCGACGGCGCTCGCGGAGGAGGTGGTACAAGACGTCCTCCTGCGCGTGTGGGAGCGGCGCACGGCACTGGTCGTGCGCGACAGCCTTCGCGCATATCTTCATGCCGCCGTGCGCAATCGCGCGCTCGATGCGATGAAAGCGGCCCGATCCGCATTAAGAACGGAACGGGCGGATCGGGCGCCCGGAGACATGCAGCCACCAGGGATGGGCCAAGCCGCGCGGTCTCCGCTCGAGGATCTCGAAACTCGCGAGCTTTCGGTCGCGCTCCGCACCGCGACAGACGGTCTCCCGGAGCGATGCCGCCAGGTGTTCAGGCTCCGGTGGGAGTTGCACCTCTCCTATTCGGAGATTGCCGAGCTTCTTCATATCTCGGTGAAAGGGGTAGAGAGGCACCGCCAGCGCGGGTTGGAGCGGCTCGCCAGGTCTCTTCGCGGATTCATGCCCTAACATCTGAAGGTGGGGTTTTCGCCGCCGGCGTCGTCCTTCTCAGCATATGGACACCATCGGCGGACCGTTCGGGGGCGGGGGCAGACTCTCGGCGGAGGATATTCGGCGGATCGAGCAGCACCTGGCTGGCTCGCTCTCGGCCTCAGAGGCAGAGGCGTTCGCCCAGTGGGTCGCCGCCGACCCGGCGCGGGGTCGTTTGGTCGCGGCGTTCGCCGAGTTATGGCGTGGCGATGGACCGGACGCCCCGTCGTTCGACATTCACGGCATGTGGGCGCGGATGGTGCCGCGCATCCGCGAGCGTCGCCGGGTTTTGTCGCTCATCCGGCGCGATGACCGGCAACTGCGGACTCGCGGACCGTGGTCGCGCGTTCCGGCTGCTGCGGCAGCAGCGGTCCTGATCGCGGTACTTAGTGTTGCCGGGTGGCTCGCCGTGCGTGCGGGGCCGTCCCGCGAACGGACGACATCGGTGGCGATGCGCGAGTTCTCGACGCGCCGGGGCCAGCGCGCCGATCTTCGGCTGGACGACGGAACGCAGGTCGTACTTGGGGCGGCGACAATCGTGCACATCCCCGACGACTACGGGGATCGCACTCGCGACGTCTATCTCAACGGTGAAGCCTATTTTGTCGTGCGGCATGACGCCGCGCACCCGTTTGCGGTGCATACGGGTCACGCGACCATCCGGGACATCGGGACGCAGTTTGCCGTCACCGCGTACGACGATGCGACGCACACCGAAGTCGTGGTCGTCGATGGCGAGGTCAGCGTCGCGCACATCGCGCTCCGGCGTAACGATTTGGCGATCGTCGATTCGGCTGGGCAGCCGGCCGTGGTCCGGCACGGTGTTGACGCAGCCGCCGCGACTGGCTGGACCGAAGGGCGTCTGGTGCTCGAAGCGACGCCGTTTCAGGAAGTCGTCGCGGAACTCAGCCGGTGGTACGATCTCGACATCCAGCTCGCCGACCCCTCACTCGGCCGCCAGCAGCTGACCGTCACGTTCGGGTCGGAGAGTACCCGCCAAGTGCTTGATGCGTTGGCGATGCTCACACACACGCACTACGAGCAGCACGGCCGAACTGTGACGTTCTCTGCCATTCCCGGAACGTGATCGAGCCGCGGAATCATCCACCTCCTTCACCGGCGGAGCACTCCATGCTATCCCACGTCGCGATGCGGGCCGTGATGGCCTTCGCGATCCTGAGCACTCCGGTCGCAGCTCAGGGGACCTCCTCGTCTCCCGTGACCAGCCTGACGCTCAACCAAACCAGCGGGACGCCGCCAGGCACGTGGGTGAAGGCCACGAGTAGCGCCGCGGTCATTCTCAAGGAGCCAATCGCGCTCGACCTCCGCCTCGTCCCCCTCCAGGCCGCGTTGCGCGCGATCGGCAGCGCGGCCAACGTCACCATACAATTCGGGCCTGACGTCCTGACCAGCAAGGTGCGCGTCTCGCTGCACGTGGCGAACATGAGCGTGGCCGACGCGCTCTCGACCGTCCTCGAAGGGACCGGGCTGGCCGCGTACGTCTCACTTCGCGGTGACGCCGTCCTCGTGGGCCGGCCGCCGGCGGCAGAAGCGAGTCAACGCCAACCCGCCGCGACTCGCGTTCTCACCGGCCACGTGACCGATTCCGTCTCGTCCAATCCGGTGGGATCCGGTGACGTGTCCGTCAATCAGACCCAGGCGACGGCGCCCATCCGAAACGACGGTTCGTTCTCGATCGTGGCACCGGCCGGCGATGTGACACTGCTCGTGCGGAGCGTCGGCTACGTGCCGCGAGCGTTGGCAGTCGCGGCTGGACAGGACACGGTGCGGGTTGTCCTGGCCCGGGATTATGCGCTGCTCAACCAGGTTGTCGTGACCGGACAGGCGACGGGCGTCACGAGGCAGAATCTTCCGAATTCGGTCGACATCGTGGACTCCGCTCAGTTGGAGCGGGTTCCCAACCCGACGGTCGAGCGCGCCATCCAGGGTGTTGCGCCGGGGGTCCATGTGTCCGAGAACAGCGGCGCACCTGGCGGCGGGTCGATCGTGCGTGTGCGGGGAGTCACGTCGATCTATGGTGCCTTCACGCCCCTATACGTCGTAGATGGCGTGATCGTAAGTGACGCCAACCTCGGCACCGGCACGAACGGCGTGATTCACTCGAACGGTACGTCCCTGGAACCATCCAGCGACAATCAGGACAATGGCGACAATCGTATTGCCGATCTGAACCCGTACGACATCGAGAGCATCGAGGTGCTGAAGGGCGCGGCCGCGTCGGCGATCTACGGATCGAAGGCCGCAAATGGCGTCGTGGTCATCACGACCAAGAAGGGCCAGTCCGGTGCCCCGCAATTCACGATCACGGACCGCGAAGGCTTCTCGGAGCTCAGCCACGAGTTCGGCCATCGCTGTTTCACCGAGCAGCAGGCGGAGGCGACCTTCGGCCCACAGGCCGCGAATTCCTGGACGCCGACATGCAACGACTTCGAGCAGCAGCTCTACGGCGGCAAGCCGCTGTCCTACGACGTGAGCGCCAGTGCGAGCGGCGGATCGGCCTCGACACGGTACTACGCGTCGCTCCTCGACAACTATCAGGGTGGCATCGTACCGAACACGGACGCAGGGAAACAGTCACTTCGCGTGAACGTCAATCAGGCGGTGGGCACGCGGCTCAACATGACGTTGAGCGCGCAGCTCCTTCACAGCGAGCGCGATCCCGGCATCACGCAGAACGGCAACAACGGCACGCCGATCGGCGGATCGATCGCGTACGGCGGCGCGACATGGCTCAATCTCGAACAGCAACCCAATGGATCGTACCCCGTCAACCCGTTTGCCGTCAGCAACCCGTTCCAGACCGTGGCGCTGTTTCAGAATCACGAGTCGGTGTGGAGATCGATCATCAGTGGAACCACTACGTATGACCTGTTCAAGACGAGCCAGCAGAGCCTGCAGTTCGTCGGAAATGGCGGCGTCGATCTCTTTACGCAGCGGAACAACGTTCTCGCACCGCCGCAGTTGTACTCCGAAGAGGCGTCCGCATTACCTGGCGCGTCGGTCGTCGCGTACGGCCAGAATCAGAACGCCAACCTCAATCTGAATCTCGTACACATCTACCATTTCAGTGGCAGCCAGGCGACGACGCAGGTGGGGATGGAGTACGAGACCCAGGATCTGGACTATGACGGCACTCTCGCGCAGGGGCTGGCTCAAGGTGTCAACGACATCAACGAGGCGCTCGCGGTACAGGTTCAGGAAAACCGGCAACGTGTACGTGACTTGGGATTGTTTGCACAGGAAGAGTTTCTGACACTCCACGATCGGCTGCTGCTGACCGTCGGCGCCCGCGCGGATCAAAGCAGTAACGATGGCAATCCAACCCAGCTGTATTTCTATCCGAAGGCCTCGGCCTCGTACCGCTTGCCGATCCTGCCTCAGTACATCGACGAGTTCAAGATCCGGTTCGCGGCCGGCTTTTCCGGAAACGAACCGTTGTACGGGCAGAAGTACACCGAACTGCTGCCGGGCAACATTGCCGGGTCCATTCCCACCGTCGCAATTCAAGGCACCACAGGCGCTTCCAATCTTCAGCCGGAGCGCGAACGGGAGTTGGAGACGGGCATCGATGCAGCGACGCTGCACCGCCGGCTCAACTTCGAGATCACGTTGTACGAAAAGGACGTCACCAATCTTCTCCTTCAGCGTACGCTGGCTCCCACGACCGGCTTCACGTCGGAGTATTTCAACGGAGGTGCGCTTCGCAATCGTGGCGCCGAACTCTCCGTCACCGGCGTGCCTGTGCAACAGAGCGGGGGGGTGACCTGGACGACGACGGCCACGTACTACATGAGCCGGTGCATGATCACGTCGCTGTCCGTGCCCGCGTTTGAACCGGCCAGCTTCCTGAACAGCCAGACGTTCGGCTACACCTTCATTCAGCCTGGGCGGTCGTGCACGCAGATCTACGGCCAGGACACACTCGGTGCGCGGCCCGGAGATGCCAAGCTGGGGGCGATCGGGACCTCCGTCGTCCGGGGCCTGGCGGATGCCGCGCCCAACTTCAATGGCTCATGGAACAACTCAGTGGACTACCGGTTGTTTCACTTGACGTTGTTGTGGGACGCGCAAGTCGGCGGCGTGCTCGACAACATCTCCGAGTTCGAGTACGACGCGTCGGGTACGAGTCCTGACTACCTCGTGCCCCGTAGCCCGGGACAGCTCACCGGCCAGCAGCGGATCGACGCCTTTGCGAGAACCGCACGGATCTACCTGCAGAATGTCAGTTACCTGAAGTTGAGGGAATTGACGGTGGGCATGGACCTGCCGCCGTCCTGGGTCAGCCGGATCGGCGTTCATTCACGCAACATCCGGCTCAGCGTGAGCGGCCAGAACCTCTTCGTCTTCACTCCGTATCACGGCACGGGGGACCCCGAGGTCAATCAGGTGGCGACATCGGCCGCTCAAGAAGTGCCCTGGGATATCTGGACATACCCGGAAAGCCGCACGTTCTGGTTCACGGTCAGCGCGGGTTTCTGATGCGCCATCACCACACCGACACCAAGCCGAGTTTTCCCTACCCCACAAGGCGTGGCGCCATGACAACGAGAACGAGCCTCGTGCGTGCGGCCGTCCTGGCCGCGACGGCGATTGTATGCGGGTGCAATTCACTGGACGCACCTGACGAAAACGGCCTTGCGCTGCAAGGTCTCGTGACGGCTCCGACCGTTACGGGCATCACGGATGCTTCCGAGGGACTCTTGTCCGGGATGCGGGGCGATGCGAGCCAGCTCACGCAGAACTTCAGCATCTTCGGGCGCGAGGGGTACAACCTGGACCCGGGCGATCTGCAGCTCGTGCAGGAATACTTCCAGACCCTGGGCGACCTTGCGGTGTGGAGCAATCCGTACCGCACGATCAAGCTGGCGGATCTCATCCTCGGCGGCGTGAACGGCGTCGCGAGCTTTACCGCCCCTCAGAAGGCAGGCTTTCGCGGGTTTGCGATGACCGTCAAAGCGGTCGAGCTCCTGAACGTGGTTCGCAACGTCGACTCGAGCGGGGCGGCTCTGGACGCGTCGGCCGGTGCCGAGTCGGCGTTACCGCCGATCGTCCCGGCGGCGCAAGTATACGCCTACATCGGCGCTCTGCTCGACTCGGCGCAGACCGCTCTCCTGGCGGCGGGGCCATCGTTCGCGTTCAATCTCGGCGCAGGATTCACCGGCTTCAATACGCCCGCGACGTTTCTACAGTTCAACCGTGCCATCCGTGTCCGCGCGGATGTTGACGTGCAGAACTTCGGGCAGGCGCTCAGCGACCTGAGTACGTCGTTCGTCAGTACCTCACAGCCTCTTTCCTACGGGGTGTACTTCGAGTTCAGTACCGCTTCGGGTGACGTAGCCAATCCGCTGTTCGAATCCACTCCGCGGTACTACTACGCGCATCCATCGCTGGCGGATTCCGCGCAAATGAAATCAGACGCCACACCGGACGATCGCTTGCTGACGAAAGTCAGGCAAATTCCGCCAATCACGCGAGCCGGTCTGACGACGCAGTGGACGTTCCAGATCTATTCCGGTCCGGGGGCTCCGATGGCGATCATCCGCAACGAGGAGCTCATCCTGCTGCGCGCGGAGGCAAATCTCGGCCTGGGAAACAACGCGGCGGCGATCCAGGACATCAATTTCGTTCGCACGACGTCTGGGGGCCTGCCTCCGATTTCGAGTCCGTACGTCGCCGTGGCCGGCCAGCCGCCGACGCTGCTCCGCGAGCTTCTCTACGAGAAACGGTACTCGCTGATGTGGGAACCGGGTTCGAGTAGCTGGCTCGATGCTCGCCACTACGGTACGCTTGCCGCGTTGCCGCACGATTTGCCTGGGTTCGTCGTGTTCCCGTATTGCTACATCCCTCTGGTCGAATGTCAGGCGCGTGACAACGCCCCAGCCGGGTGCAAGCCGCCTGGGGGCGTGTGACGTAGCGGCCAGACATTTATCCATCAGGTGCCATTGATGCCACGCAAACGCTCTCGTGCAGGCGACGAATCCTTGGGCATGGACGCCAATATCACGCGCAAGGATTTTCTCAATACTTCGCTGCTCGGGTTGGGTGCGGCGTTGCTGCACGCACCGCCACCGGCAGCTCTCGTGGCGCAGTCCGGTGGCGACGCCACCAGCCCGCCGGAGCACATGGCGGATCCGTGGACCGGGTATGGCGGTGTCGGCGACTACGCTTCCGCGAACGGTAACACGGCGCCCGTGCTGGCTGCCGCGCACAAGATTCGGGACGGAGTCTATGCCAAGCTGCCTGCCGACACGACCGATACCGGGCAGGTATACGACCTGGTCATTGTCGGCGGGGGGATCTCGGGGTTGACTGCCGCCTACTATTTCCAGAAGGCGGCCGGGGGATCCAAGACGTGCCTCCTACTGGAAAATCATCCCATCTTCGGTGGTGAGGCGCGCCAGAACGAGTTTCTCGTCGGCGGCTACCGTTTGCTCGGCCCGCAAGGTTCGAACGATTTTGGCGTGCCGCACGCGGGATCCGGCACCCAGAGTGACGAGATCTGGACCGACCTCAAGCTGCCGCGCGAGTTCAAGTATCAGGATTGGGATCCCAACCTCAAGCCGCTCCGATTCCAACTCGACAACTACGCCAACATGGACGGGGTAGACGAAACCCAGGTCGATGTCGGCTACTACTTCGATGAGAACTCCGGCGTATCGAAGCCGATCTGGATGCTCAACATCTGGAAGAACAATCTGGAGGGCACGCCGTACTCCGACGAGGTCAAGCGGGATCTGCTCAAGTGGCGCCATGCTACGGGCGAGAGCACCGATGCATTCCGCCGAATGCTTGACGGCATTACCTATCGCGACTACCTCGAAAAGACGCTCGGCCTACGTCCCGAGGTGACCAAAGTCGTCGAGCCGGTCATCGGACTGATCAACGGGGCGAGTCCTGACGCCGTCTCGGCGTTCGCGGCGTCGCAGATCGGCATGCCGGGCGTCGCACGCCAGCGCCCGGCCACCGGTGATCTCCCGCAATCGTTTCCGGGCGGGAACTCGACGTTCGGCCGCTACCTGGTTCGCGAGTTGATCCCGGCTGCGATGCCCGCGGGGACGGATTTCGAAGAAATGCTCATGGCTCCCGTGGACTTCGCGGCGCTCGACCGCCCAGGACAGCCGGTCCGGATTCGCCTCGGTGCTCTCGCGGTCCGGGTTCAGCACGCGGCCGGGGCGGGATCGGCCGGCGATGTCGAAGTCGCTTACGCGAAAGCCGGACGCGTCTACCGCGTCAAAGCCCACAAGGTGATCATGGCTTCGGGTGGTTGGGTCAACAAGCATATCTTGACGGACATTCCAGCCGACATGAAGGCGGCCTACGGCGAGTTCTGCTACGGCTCCGCGCTCGTGGTGAACGTCGCACTCAGGAACTGGCGCTTCCTGTACAAGCTGGGAGCGCCAGCGAGCCGCTGGTATGGCGACGGATTCGGCTTCTGCTGCAACATCCGCAGGCCCATGGTAGCCGGCGGTTACAGCCCGCCTTTGCACCCGGACAAGCCAATCGTGATGACGTATTACGTCGGCCTCTATACACCAGGCCGATCGGCGTACGAACAAGGCGTGTTGGCACGCGCGCGACTGCTCTCGCTATCCTATGCCGATTACGAGCGCCAATGCCGCGAGCACATGGTGAAACTATTTGCGGACGCGGGCTTCAGCCCCAAACGAGACATCGCGGGGATCATCCTGAATCGGTGGGGACACGCCCGAGTACTCCAGCCTCCCGGGTTCTATTTCGGCCGCAACGGTGCGCCGCCGGGCCGCGAGATCGTGGAGAAGGGGTATGGCAACATCGCGATTGGCCATTCCGAGCTTAACGGACATCAGAGCGTCGGTGGGGCCATGGCTCAGGGGAAGCGCGCGGCAGAGCAAGTGCTGGCGTGAACCAGTGGAACGGCGCCGGGCAGCAGAACACACACTGGCCCGTTGACGCGCCCGACCCCTGATGAGGGCGGCGCCGTGGCTTCAGGTTTACGACCCACTCCACAGCCCGGTGTGGTCCACCTCCGCGGCTGCGCTGCCGATCGTGGTGTTACTCGGGACGATCGCTGTCCTGCGGCCTGCGGGCGCACTACGTGGCGCTCCTCGGCCTCGGGACGGCACCCGCGGTAGCTGTCGCTGTTTTAGGCGTGCCCGGGTCGTGCACTGAGGCCAGCGCGCCGGCATGGCGTCATCATCACGCCGGCTGCGACTTCCGTGGGCGCCCACCCTTGACTCCGTTCGCCGGGGACGCGCGCGCTCGAGCGGGGCTTTTGGTGCTTCCGCCGATACGTCCAAGCTCGCGCATTGCGGCTGCCGGATGCGGCCAGCCGGCGAGAGCAAGGATGCCCCCCACCTCGTATTGCACATCCACCTGATCCCAGCACACGCCCCACCCGCCTGGACTGACATGCACATCCGTCAGGACGTCCTCTCCCGCACCCTTGAGCGCCCGGAGGAGAGCGATCGGCACGGTTACCACGACTCCGCTAGGCAGTGTGACTTGGATGGCGCGGGATTTCGGTAGATAACTGGCTTGCGTCGCCCGCACTTCGAACGGCACCTTGCGCTTCGTCGCGCGCCGCAGTTGGGTCGCGATTTCCGCGTCTGTCGGTCTAGGTCGCGCCATCGATCTTCCTCCATAACCTAGCGCCTGGGTTATATCAAGCAGGGCCAATCTTGGCGACACTTCTGATGGCCGCCCGGAGTTTGGACGCTGTTGATTCTGCCCCGGCTGACTCCGTTCCTTACCTGATCACTGCGGGCACCGAAGGTGCCCGCGATGCGGCCAACTCGCTCCGGAACTTCGCAGCCTGGCTTGGCATGTGGAGCGAGTCATACTCGATCACGAGGTCGTTGCGAGCGTTATTGAGCCAGCCAAACGACGCGCTGGCCTGTTTTTCGATGATCCCGTACCCGGCCAGCGATTCCTGTACCGCTTCGGCGAACTTTCCCTGGTTGAGCAGGGCACGTCCGAGCTTGATCCGTGCCACGCCGGTGTTGAGATGGGTCGGCGACTGCGCGGCCGAAAAGCGCTGTACGGCCTCGCGGAACAGCCGCTCGGCCTCCGCCTGATCGCCGCGCTGGGCGGCCACGCTTCCAAGATCCGATGCCGCGACGCCCAGGAGATAGTGTTTCTCGCCGTAGACCGACCGGTAGATGGCTGCCATGCGTGTGAAGTAGGCCTGTGCCTCGTCGAGCGAGCCTTGTCCGAGTGCGGCGGCTCCGAGGGCATTGAGTGCGGAGGCCACGCGCGGGTGCGAGGGACCGTAGACACGCTCCTGGATGCGCAACGCCTGTTTGAGCGACGTGATCGCTTCGTCGTAGCGCGACTCCATGACCAGCGTGCGGCTCAGGATGGTGAGGACGGAGGCGGTTTCGGGATGATCGTCGCCGTACCAGGAGCGGTCGATGTCCAACGCCTGCCGCAAGTAGGCCTCGGCCTCGCGGTAGTGCCCGAGGTCGTGTTGAATGGCGCCCAGGTTGATGAGATCGTCCGCGACCTGTGGCGTCCGGTCGCCGTAGATCCGGCGGTCCATCGCGAGTCCCACCCGATTGAGCGAATCGGATACCCCGTAGTGACCGACGTAGTAGTGGGAGTTCGCGAGGCGGTTGAGGCTTTCGCCGAGGTCGACTGGCTCGACCCCTGGCCGCGCCTGGAGGTGCACCGCGTCATCGAGAATGGCGATGGCGCTGTCGTAGGATCCCCGGTCGGCCATCACCTGGCCCAGCGCCATCGTCTGGCGGCCGATAGCCGGATCGTTTGCGGGCAGCTTTCTCTTGCTCATCGCCAGCCCCTCGCGGACGAGCTGCTCGGCGTCGTCGTAGCGGGCCTGGTCCGAGCGGAGGAGGCCGAGCGCGACCAGATCGGCCGCGACATCGGGATCGTCGGGAGACAGAGCGCGCTGGCGCTGCAGGGCGGCGCGCAGGAGCGTGTCCGCACGGTCGAAATTGCCGAGCCGCTGATAGATCCCGCCGAGGGTGCCGTAAAGCGCCGCCTGGACGGCGGGCTCCTTGTCGAGCATTCGGGCTTCTTGCACGCCCCGTCCCACCATCGTCACCACGTGGAGCGTGTCGGACGGGCCAGCGGAATAGTTTTCGCCATTGAACAGATTGAGCATGAAGCGCTGGATACGCTGCGTGCGAGCAACCTGGGCGACCGCCGCATCGCGGGCCGCTTTGAGCCGCACCGTGTAGTACGCAATCGTGGCGATGGCGCCCATGACCACCAGCGTGGCGGCTGCGAGCGGGCGCCGGTACCGCGTCGTGAACTTCGTGAGGCGGTACCGAGCGGAGTCGGGGCGCGCGTCGAGCGGCTCGCCGCGCAGGTAGTGATCGACATCGCGGATCAGCGCCTCGACCGACCGGTAGCGGCGCTGCGGGTCCTTGTGCATGGCCGTGAGGCATAGCACATCGAGGTCCGACCATGACGCGCGGCTCACGATCAAGCGCCGCGCCTGGTCGCCCGCGCGTTCCGCGACTCGCCGCGCCACGGCCGACGGTTTGACCGGCTCGTGGTTGAGGATGATGGACTCGGCCTCGCCGAGCGATCGCTGGCCGATGTCGAACGGCAGGCGCTCGGTGAGGAGCTCGTACAGGACGACGCCCAGCGAATACACGTCGGTGTGCACGCCAGACTGGCCGCCGCGCATCTGCTCCGGTGCCGCGTACGCCAACGTCATGAAGCGCATTGCCGTATGCGTCTTGTCGGCCGGCACGTCGAGGCTGTCGATCTGTTTGGAGATGCCGAAGTCGAGGAGCACGACGCTACCGTCCGGCCTCACCAGGATGTTGGATGGCTTGAGGTCGCGGTGTATGACGAGGTGGCGGTGCGCGTATTGGACCGCTTCACACACGGCGCGGAAGAGGCGGAGCCGGTCGGCGACGGAGAGCCGGTGTGTGACACCGTAGGTCGTGAGCGGGACGCCCTCGACGTATTCCATGACGAACCACGGCGTGCCGTCGCCCAAGGTATCGGCATCGTAGAGACGGGCGATAGACGGGTGGTTGAGCTGGGCGAGCGTGCGTTGCTCATTGGCGAATCGGTCGCGGCGGGCGGGCGAGAGCCACGCGTCCCGCAGAATCTTGATGGCGACCAGTCCGCCCAGATCGGTGCGCTCGGCCAGATAGACGACGCCCATCCCGCCTTCGCCGAGCATGGACACGATGCGGTAGCGTCCGAACTCCTGGTGCGGCAAGACCGGCGATGCCTGTTCGCGGAGCACGCGGTCCGCGAGTTGGGCGAGGCCGGCATCGAGCAGCGAGGATCCCGAGGCGTCCTCGCGGAGGAGGGCCGAGACCTCGGCCGCGAGATCGGGGTCATCACTGCACTCCGCGGCCAGGAGGGCCTGCTGCTCGTTGGCCGGCAGGTCAGCCGCGCGGTGGAAGAGAGCCTGAATCTGCTCCCAACGCTGGGTGTCCATCGGGTCAGCCAGACATATCAGTGGTCGTGGCGCAGCTCGTGAGCGAGCCACGCCTTGGCGGCGCGCCAGTCGCGGAGGATCGTGGCTTCGGAGACGCCCAGCAACTCCGCCGTCTCGCTGATGTCGAGACCACCGAAGAAGCGGCTCTCCACCATCAGGGCCTGGCGTGGCTGGATGCGCGCCAGGGCCTCGAGGGCGGCATCGAGCGTGAGGAGCTCATCGGCACCACTGGCCTGGTGGTCGAGCCCTTCGTCGAAGGTCACCGGTGTGAGTCCCCCACCGCGTTTCTGTGCATTGCGCCGCCGGGCCGCCTCGATCAGCACCTGCCGCATCGCGCGCGCGGCGATTCGTTTGAAGTGCACGCGGGAAACCGACACCAGCGGGGGCGAGCCCGCGAGCTTGAGCCAGGCCTCATTGACGAGCGCGGTGGGGCTCAGCGTGGCACTGGGATCGGTGCGCCGGATGCTGGAGGCGAGGCGCCGAAGCTCCTCATACGTCGCCGTGAACAAGTCTTCCAGAACGGCGCGTTCGGGCGATACCGGGCTCAGCGTATCGAAACCCGCGGGTGTCATTGGTTTTCGTGGTTTCGACACCATGACGGTATTTCCCAGGCGTTGGCGCAATGTTCGGAAGGGCCAGACTCCGCTCTAGGCTACCACTTCGAGGGCAGACTGGGCAACAGGCACGCCGAACCAATGCATTGGCCCACACTGGCGGCCCCCGACGCTGCACTCGCGCCGCACTTTGAAGTTGCCCCGCAACACGTCACGGCGAGGCGCCACGCACATGGGCGACAGGATCTTTACCGTTGCCGACACGAGTGCCGACGAGGTGATGGGTGTCCTCAGGAACACCGGCTCGAGCGATCCGGACGTGCTGTTTGCCGCGACGACCGAGTTCGGACGTCCGTTCCGGAACCAGAAGCGGTTCGGCTTCATGGCGATCGCCGTGGGCGCCGTGCTGGCATTGACCGTCGTCCTGCTGGTCGCCGGCGTGCTGCTCGCGATCGCCGGAGTCTGGCTCTGGCACAAGGGTAACCGCAACACCGCGGTCATCGGGTCCGCCTACACCTCGTACATGGCGTCGCTCACGGACGCGGCGGGCGCCGCAAGACCCGCGGCTCCGCCCCTTAACGGCATCGCGAATACCGGCTAAGTTGGGGGCGTGAACTACCTCCTCAAGACCGAGCCCTCGGAGTATTCGTTCGCCGATCTGCAGCGCGATGGGGTGACCCGCTGGGACGGTGTGTCGAATCCGGTGGCGGTGAAGCACTTGCGCGAGATGGAGCCCGGTGCGCGGCTCATCATCTACGAGACGGGCACGCGCAAGAGTGCGGTGGGGACCGCGAAAGTGACGGCGGCCGACGCCTCCAATGCCAGCGATCCGGTTGTCACGATCTCGGCGGGTCGTCCCATCAAGGAGCCCGTCCCGCTGGCCACGATCAAGGCGAACAAGCTCTTCGCCACCTCGCCGCTCGTTCGCCAGGGGCGCCTCTCCGTCGTTCCGCTGACCGACGCGCAGTACAAGTTCCTGACGGACGGCTGATCCGCCCAGGCGGATAGTACCGCCTGCCCCTAGCTCGCGAGGATCGCGGCGGGGATGCGTTGGGGCAATCGGGGGACCGCCGGGCCGACTCTCGCGCCCTGCGGGTCTTCGAGCAGATGGCTGATCTCGTCCGCCGACTGCGGCTTCGCGAAGAGGTAGCCCTGGCCGAACCGGCAACCGAGCGAGCGCATCAACTCCTGCTGGTCCGCATGCTCGATCCCCTCGGCAACCGTCCGCATCGCGAGCATGTCGCCGAGCGCGATGATCGTGCGGGCGAGCGCCGCATCATTTCCGCCGCGGGTCACGCCATCGATGAACGACTTGTCGATCTTGAGGATGTCGATCGGGAACCGCTGCAGGCTGCTGAGCGACGAGTATCCGGTGCCGAAGTCGTCGATTGCCAACTGGACGCCGAGGGCCTTGAGGGCGTGCAACTGGGCGATCGTGGCCTCGGTGTTTCTCATGACCACGCTCTCCGTGATCTCGAGCACCAGATGACGGGCATTCAACCCCGAGTTATGCAGTGCCGTCGCCACGTCACTGGCGAGATCCGCGTGCTCGAACTGGCGTCCCGAGAGATTCACCGTCACGGCGGGGGCGTCGCCTTTGGCGGCGGCTTGCCAAACTGCTGCCTGGCGGCAAGCCTCCTCGAGGACGAACCGGCCTAGTGGCACGATCAATCCAGTCTCTTCGGCCAGCGGCACGAAGAGGGAAGGCGGCAGCAGGCCCCGGCGCGGATGCTTCCAGCGCACGAGGGCCTCGATCGCCGTGAGGCGTCCGTCCTGAAGCTCGACGATCGGCTGGTATACGAGTTGGAGCTCACCGCGCGCGATGCCATCGCGCAGATCGGCTTCGAGCGCCATACGATCTACGAGCGCCCGGTGCATCTCGGGCTCGAAGATCGCGCAGCGTCCGCGCCCTTCGCTCTTGGCCTGGTACATCGCGACATCGGCGTTGCGGAGCAGGGTCTCGGTATTATCGTCGTTACTCGCGCGCGCGATCCCGATGCTCGCGCTCACCGACAACTCGCTTGCGCCCAGCCGGAACGGGGTGCGGAGCGCTGCTCCGATCCGGCCGGCGACAATGAGCGCGTCGGCATCGGCGCTGGCATGTTCGATGAGCACCGCGAACTCATCGCCGCCGAGGCGCGCCACGGTGTCGCATCCGCGCGTGGCGTTCAGCAACCGGTGGGCGAGGGTAATGAGCAACTGGTCGCCGGCGCCGTGTCCGAGGCTGTCGTTGACGGTCTTGAACTCGTCGACGTCGAGGAACACGACTGCGATGCGGCCGCCGGCCCGCTCCGCCGCGGCGAACGCGTGCTCGACGCGATCGTGGAAGAGCACCCGGTTGGCCAAGCCGGTCAAGGGGTCGTGCAGGGCCTGGTATGAGAGCTGGAATTCCAGCGTCTTGCGGGATGTGACGTCCCGCGCCACCCAGACCACGGAGTCGTCCGTCATGGGAGAAATCGTGCCGGCGATCCACGTCGTCTCCCCCGTACCCGCGACGCTGTATTCGACGTCGATCGGCTGGTGCGACTCGAGCGCGCGGGTCACGCAGTTCGCGATCATGCTCGCGTCCTTGGGCGTCAGGACATCCTGAACGCGGCGGCCAATCCAGTCGGCCGGCGGACGGTGTGCAGCGCCGGCGCCACTGGCCGCGATCTTGAGATACCGGCCATCGCGATCCAGGACCACGATCACGTCCGACATGGCGCCGATCAGCGCGCGCAGCTCGGCCTCGCTCTCACGCAGCGCGGAGCTCGTTCGACGGAGCGTCCGTTCGCACCACAACGTCGCGTACGTCGCGGTGGCGCCCCCGGCGGCAAGCAAGCCGATCTTCGCGATCTCCCCGAACACCGAGGTCCCGCCCAGCTCGGCGACCGACAGCGGGTTGTCACGCATCGCGAGGTGTCCCACCCCCACGAAGAGCGCGATCATGATCGCGTATTCCGCGACCGCGATCGCCGAAGCGACGGCCGCGCGACGGGCGGAGCCAGTGAAGGGCCGCGCCGCAAGAATGACGAAATAGGCGAGCCAGATCGGCGATTGCACGGCGAGATCGGGCGATCCCACGAACCCGTAGCCGCAGAGGATGGCCGTCACCGCCGAGATGTCGACCGCAGCATTGACGGTCGTCAGCCACTCAAAGGATCGGTGCGGCCGGTGAATCCAGATGTACTGGGCGATCGTCCACACGAGCATTGGGACGAGCACGCCGACGTTGACGAGCGCGAGCCCTCGGGTCAGCACCGTCGCGTACATCAGACCGGCGCATGCCAGCATGATCAGCACCGCAGCGCGTACTCCATTGAGCACGCGCTCGGCTTCGATTCGCTCTCCCTCGAGGAGCCGCGCCGTCAGATGCCGGTCGCTTGTGGTGCGGAGTGCTGAGGCGTCAGTCACCGAGACGGCAGTCCAGAGATAGGTCGTTGGCGGAGCACCATAGAGGACGGGGAAGTAGTGCCCCCCGTCACGTCACAAAACCGCTCCGTGTCGTTCCTTCTTTAGGACAGTATGCCGTCCTTGAGGCAGGTGGCAGCGCGTCGCATCAGAAGCGCCCTCTCCCGGGCGTTCTGGGTGAGTGATGCTGCACGTTCGAACTCCGCGCGCGCTTCGCCGAATCGTCCAAGTTTCGCGAGCAGGTCGCCACGGACGCTCGGCAGCAAGTGGTACTGCTGGAGCAGCGGCTCTCCTCGCAGCATATCGGCGACGGCGAGGCCGGCCGCTGGGCCGAACGCCATCGACAGGGCGACGGCGCGGTTGAGCTCCACGACCGGCGACGGCGCGAGCTGTGCCAGTGCGTCGTAGAGTGCACAGATGCGCGTCCAGTCGGTGTCGGCGGCAGTCAGGGCGCGAGCATGGCACGCCGCGATCGCGGCCTGAAGCGCGTAAGGACCGAGCGCGCCGCCGAGCGCTTCTGCACGATCGAGCGCGGCCAGCCCGCGGCGGACGAGGATGTGATCCCAGCGGGACCGGTCCTGGTCGAGTAGCAGCACTGGCTCGCCGCCGGCGCCGACTCTCGCGTGTGCGCGGGACGCCTGGATCTCCATGAGGGCGACGAGCCCGTGCACCTCGGACTCTCCCGGCGCGAGTCCGGCCAGAATGCGGCCGATCCGGAGTGCATCCTCACAAAGTGCAGGGCGCATCCAGTCGTCGCCCGCGGTCGCCGAGTACCCCTCGTTGAAGATCAGGTAGAGAACCTCGAGCACCGACGACAGTCGTGCCGCGCGATCCGCCCCTCGCGGAACCTCGAACGGGACCCTGGCCTCGGTGAGTGTGCGTTTCGCACGGACGATCCGCTGGGCGACGGTCGCGACCGGCGCGAGAAACGCGCGTGCGATCTCCTCGGTGGTGAGCCCGCCCAGCAAACGCAGCGTCAGTGCGACGCGGGCTTCGGTCGAGAGGACCGGGTGACACGCCGTGAACATGAGGCGGAGTAGGTCATCGCCGACGTCGTCGTCGATGGACGTCATGAGATCCGAGACCGTGGACTCCTGCTGCGAGTCGATCTCGTGACCGAGCTGTTCGTGCTTCTGCTGGTGCCGTTTGCTGCTGCGGATCGCATCGATCGCGCGATGGCGAGCGGTGGCCATAAGCCACGCACCCGGCTTGTCAGGGACGCCCGAGGCGGGCCATTGCTCCAGCGCGGCGACGAATGCGTCCTGCGCCAAATCTTCGGCCAGGCCGACATCACGGACGATCCGGGACAGGCCCGCGATGAGCTTCGCCGATTCGATGCGCCACACCGCCTCGATCGCCCGATGTGTCGCCGCCGGGTCGTCTACCCCGGCGGGTTGCGGTACCTCTGGGGGCCGGGCCAGGGGGCTACCCCAGTGCCTTCACGGCGGCCGCTGCCCTGCTCTCCGGGAATTGTGCCGCGACTTCATGGACGTCGGACGGAAAGTCGGACATCTCGAACACCTGGCGGACCTCGATGGTCTCGTTGTCCGACGCGGGGCAGCGTGACGCCCACTCGATGGCTTCGGCCTTCGATTTCACCTGGAGCATCCAGTAGCCGCCGAGGACCTCCTTGGCCTCGGCGAACGGGCCGTCGGTGACCGTGGGCTTGCCGCCCTTGAAGGTGACGCGGGCCCCCATCGACGGGGGGTGGAGCCCATCCAGCGCGAGCAGCACGCCGGCCTTCCCGAGCGATTCATTGTAGTTCATCATGTTCGACACGGCTTTGGCGTCGGGCAAGGTGCCGGGCTTCGCGGATTCGTAGCCCTTGGGGATCATCAGCATCATGAAACGCATGGTCAGGCCTCGTGTGGTCGGGGTTGGTGAGCCGAGCCCCCGGTGATTCCGACCGGCGAAAGCTAGGCTCCAGGGTATCGTCGAACGAGTGGAAGCGAATTCGACACCGTTTAGACGAGGCCGTTACATGCGCTGGGCGCCCGGATTCAGCGGGGTGCTATCATATCGAGAGGGCGCTTGGGCGGTGGCCCTTTCGGCGGATGCACACACAGGAGCGAGCCATGACAGGACCGACTTCCGATTCCCGGGCGGCGGACACGGTTGTGCTGATCCACGGCTTGTGGATGACCGCGCTCAGTTGGGAGCACTGGGTAGCGCGATATCGAGAGCGAGGGTACAAAGTGATCGCGCGCAGTTGGCCGGGCATGGAGGGTGACATCGAGGCCCTGCGCCGCGATCCCTCCGCGATCGCCGGCCTGGGCGTCGCGGACATCGTCGATCATTACGATCGGATCATCCGGGATCTCGAGACCCCGCCGATCATCATGGGCCATTCCTTCGGTGGGCTCTTCACGCAGATGCTCCTGGATCGGGGCCTGGGCGCGGCAGGCGTGGCCATCGATCCTGCTCCTGTGAAGGGCATCCTGACGCTGCCACTTTCGACGCTGCGGGTGGCGTTCCCGGTGCTGAGCAACCCTGCCAACAACCATCGGGCGCTGCCGATCTCGGCGGAGCATTTCCACTACGCGTTCACCAACACACTGAGCGAAGTGGAGTCACAGGTGGTGTATGAGCGCTACGCGGTGCCGGGTCCGGACCACGTGCTCTTCCAGGCCAGCCTCGCGAATTTCAATCCGCACGCAGCGACGACCGTCAATTTCCACAACGACACGCGTGCGCCGCTGCTGCTGATCGCCGGGGGCAGGGACCACGTTGTCCCGGCCTCGGTCACCAAGGCGAACTTCAAACTATACAGCAAGTCGAAGGCGATCACGGCGCTCAAGGAGTACCCCGAGCGCTCGCACTACACGCTTGGGTTGCCGGGCTGGGAGGAAGTGGCCGATTATGCGCTGGACTGGGCGATCCAGCATGCGGCGATCTTCGCGGCGGTTCATGTGCCGAAGGCGCAACTGGCACTGGGGCAGTCCGACACCGAGGTCCGTGCGGACCTGCACTAGATCGCGGCGCAGCGACCGCTCGATGTAGACGCCGCCCGCCGGCCATCGCGCCGCCGGGCGGCGTGCCGTATGTGCGAGGCGGGGTTCGGTCCCGTAGCTTTCGTTCCCGACACGCTGTCATCCTTCGCCCTTCTTCCTTCTCACTCCCCTCGATGCCAGATCAACCTCGCAAGGCGACCGTGATTCTCGCGACCGCCATCGCGACCCCCGTTTTGCTGCTGATACTCGGTTACGCCGCCCTCGTAGAGGGCATGATACCCGCGAACGCCGACGCGAAACCGCCGGTTGTCGAACGGTGGATCGCCAAGCGAGCGCTCAACGCGGCGATCGACCGCGGGATACAGGGGTTGTCGGACCCACTGCCCGTCAACGATTCGACGCTCACCCGCGGCGTACGGCTGTACGGGACGCACTGCGCGGCCTGCCATGGGACGTCGGACGGAGAGCCGTCGCCGATCGCCAAAGGCCTCTATCAGCCGCCACCGCAGTTTGCGAAGCATGACGTGACGGACGATTCCATCGCGGAAACGTACTGGAAGATCACACACGGCATCCGGCTCACCGGCATGCCATCCTACGCGCAGACCCTATCGCCGGAGCAGCGCTGGGCCATCGCGACGTTTCTGCGACACCAGGGGGAGTTGCCGGCCCACGCGGATGAGGCGTGGAAAGCATTGCCGAGTTCCGCGGTGCGCAGCGAGGACTGACGGTCAGGGCGTCGCGGTCATGAGCCGCGCCGCCAACTCGCGCACGATTTTCGCGGCAACCCAGGCGGTCACACCAGTGGGGTCCTGCGCTGGGTTGAACTCGACGACATCCCCCCCGATGAAGTCGCCCGGCGTGCGACGAAGCACGCGCAGAACATCGCGCACAGAGGGGCCGCCTGGTTCGCGGTGCGAGACGCCGGGCGCGAACGCGGGGTCGAGGACGTCGATGTCCACCGATACGTAGACCGGCGTATCGAACGAGATCTCGGATGCGTCGTCCCAGTCATCCATCGTGATCACCTCGACGCCGAACCGGTCCGCCTGGGCCTCAAGGTGCGGATTCATGGTGCGGATCCCGACCTGCACCAGCCGGTCGGCGAGCCGCTCCTCCATGATCCGGGCGAAGGGGCAGGCGTGCGAGAGCCGGTCTCCCTCGAACGCGTCGTAGAGATCGGAGTGTGCGTCGAGGTGCAGCAGCGACAACCTCGGGTACTGGCGCCGGACAGCGCGTAAGACGGGATATGTGACCGAGTGGTCGCCGCCCAGGCAGAGCGGCCGGGCGCCGCTGCCCAGGATGGACTGCACCGCGGACTCGATCGGCGCCCGGACGTCGCTACCCTGATCGAGCGCGACGTCGCCCGCGTCGCGGAGCGCGCCGCCGCCGCGGACATCGATCCCGGATTCGCTCCACCCGTTCGTGGAGTCCGAGAGCAGCGCGGCGCGGATAACGGGGGGCGCCGCGGCCGGTCCGCGGAGGAACGAGGAGGCGGCGTCGTACGGGATGCCGAGCAGCGCAACCGAATGCATACGGACGGGTGGCGTCTCGGCAGCCGATCTGCTCATGCCGCTCGCGGGCGCCCGTGAGGCGCGGTCAGGCCGGCGCCGGATTGCTGCCGTGCCGGCCTTCGTGGCCGGCGTGCCGCCGCGCGACGTCGGCGATCGCTGACCAATCGAGCTCAGAATCGCCGTGAGCGACCGCTTCCAGCAGGTTGTCGCGCAGCACACTGGCGAACGGCAGCGGGGTGTTGACCGCGTCCGCGGCTGCGAGCGCCAGGCGCACGTCCTTGAGCCCCAGGGCGAGCTTGAAGCCCGCCGGTTCGTAGCGCTGGGCCGCGATGATGCCCGCGTAGTTCTTGTACACGGGCGCCGGGAATACCGCGTTCGTCAGCACGTCCAGCAGCTCGGCGGCGGTGACGCCATAGCCCTCCGCCATCGCGGCGGCTTCGCCCATCGTCTCGATCGCGGAGGCGATCATGAAATTGCCCGCGATCTTGACGACATTGGCGCGGTGGGGTTCGGCGCCCACCGGCCACGTCTTCTGGCCGATCGTGTCGAGCAGCGGTTGGACGCGCGCGATTGCGGCCGGGTCGCCGGCGGCGAGGACGTGCAGCTTCCCGGCGGCCGCCACATCCGGCCGGCCGAATACGGGCGCGGCGACGTACCCGATCCCGCGTGCGCGGTGAAGCTCGGCCAACTCTCGCGCGAGGGCGACCGAGATCGTCGCGAGGTTGACATGCACGAGGCCGCGGGGCCCCCGGGCGATGAGGCCTTCATCGATGATGACCGAGCGGACGACATCGTCGGCGGCGAGCATGGAGAAGACTGCGTCGCCCGTGAACGCGTCGCGGGCGGCGGCGACGCCGTGCGCACCCAGTCGTGCGAGCTCGTCGACGGGCCCGCGGGAACGATTCCAGACGCGGACGTTGTGTCCGGCTCTGACGAGATTGGCCGCAATGCCGTGGCCCATGCTGCCGAGGCCGATGAATCCGATATCCACAGAGGTCTCGTAAGCAAAGAGTTGGTGGGGGGCTACTTGCTACCCTCTACTTTCTACTTTCGGTCTTGCTACACTCTGCGTTTTCCGTCGTGAATTGACAGACGGGAGACGCTCGCCTGCTGAGTTTCAAGATAGAGAGTAGCGGTACAGAAAGTAGAAAGTAGAAAGTAGAAAGTAGACCAAGAGCTTCAGGTAGGAAGTGGACGAGGAGCTTGATCGCTCAACTCGCTGTTACCTGACCACTCCGGACGCCAGAAAGTACGTGTGGCAAGCTCGGGTGAGCGACGGCCAGTCCAGCACAGGCGGTCGTTTTTCGAACTGCGCTTCCCAGCAGACCTGTTGCACGAGGTCGCGGGCGTAGCAGGGGCGGAGCTGCTGCTGGAGGTCGCTCCGGAGGTACATCATGAGATGGTCCGCCATGGCGCCATCGTAGGGCACTTTGAAATCCGTGCAGACGCCGCGGAAGATCTCGCGGAACTCGTCGTCGGACACGAAGTCGAGGCGGATCTTGTTGGGGATGCGCCGCAGGAACGCATCGTCGTTGAGGGCCGACGTCTCGTGATTGAGCGTGAAGACGCCGGCCGCCTCGAGGTTCGTCGAGAAGATCACGAGGCAGTCGAACGGCATCTCGAACTTCTTGCCGCCGCGGAGCGTGAGAAAGTCGATCTTGCGATCGAGCGGCACGATCCATCGGTTGAGCAGGGCCTCGGGCGGGATGCGCTGGCGCCCAAAGTCGTCGACGATCAGCACGCCGTTGTTGGCCTTCATTTGCAGCGGCGCGACATAGACATTGCTGGTGGGATTGAACTGCAGATCGAGCATCTCGATCGTCAGCTCTCCGCCTACCGTGACGCGCGGCCGTTCGCAGAGCACCCACCGGCGATCGTTATTCTGGTTTGGCGGGCGCTCGATCCGGCGGTGCACCGTCGGGTCGTAGACCGTGATGATCTGGCTGTCGTGCTCCACCGCGTAAGGAATCCAGACGCCGCCCTGATAGACATCCGGAATCAGCTCCGCGATCGCGGTCTTTCCCGTTCCGCTGGGGCCGTACAGAACAATGGATCGCGCCGCCAGGATCGCGATGCCGAGCTGCTTCCTAAGGTCGGGTCCGAGGACCAGCTTTTCGAATGCACGGTCCACGTCGGCGGCGCCCACTTCGACCAGTCCGACACTCTGCTCGCGGACGCGGTGCACGTAGTCGGCGAGGGAGACGGGTGCCGGGCCGACGTACTGGTTCGCGGCGAGTAGCTCGAGGGCACGGGCGGCACCGTTGCCGTTGGGCGTGATGCGCGGGACGAGACCGTCCATCGCAGTGACGTCGCAGAGCTTCCGCTTCCGTAGCCGCTGGAAGAGATCTTCCGCGACGGCGAATCCGACTCCCATCCGGTCGGCCAGGACACGCACGGACACCTCGCCCTCGACGAAGATCGTCTTGAGCGCGAGGTCCTCGAGGACACTGCGGCGAATGCCAGTGCCATCGATGGAGTCGGGGATCGTGAGGGGGTGCCCGTTGGCCGGCTGCATGGGTGCCTCACAGAATATGGGATGACAGCCCATTGCGACAGTGATTTTGTGCAGGACCGCCTTCAGGCCCGCGGGCGCGGGGGTCGCCCATCATGACGTCTTCGTCATGATCGGGTCAGGCGCCACCGGATCGTCCGTCACGCGTCCTCCGGTTTGCGCAAACGGCGCGTAGCTTACGCTAGCTGGACGGTGAGCCGGTCCGTCTGCCAGACCTCCGGGGCGGACTGCCTTCAGGGGAGAGGTGCCCGATGGACGATCTGCCGACACAGGTGGAGTCGCTGCAGGCGCAGTTGGCGGCGATCCAGTCGCACCTCATGGCAACCCTGTGGGTGACGACCTTTTTGTCGTTCGTCTTCGCGCTTGCGACGGCGTACTTCGCCGCACGCCGGGGGCACAATGTCTTCCGCTGGGCGATGCTCGGCGCGCTCCTGGGGCCGTTCGCGCTGATCATCGTGGTGCTGATCCCCTCCGCGAAGGCCGACACCAAGGTCTGTCCGGATTGCGCGGAGAGCGTGAAGGCGGCCGCGGTGAAGTGCCGGTTCTGCGGACACCGGTTCGATCAGCCGGAGATCGTCCCGCGCATCACCTGATGGCGCGGATGCCGGCCAGGGAGAACGCGATGATGTGGTCGGCGACGGCGCGGGGTGAGTCGCCGCGGACGGGCCACTCACCGAGCACGGCGACGCGGAAGGGGTCAGGGCGGTAGAAGAGACATTGTGCCTGCACGCCCGCGACGCTGCGTGACACTCTCGTGTCGTCCGGCGGGCAGCCGATCAACTCGGCGATGACCCCTCCCAGATAGGCGATCCGCGGACGGATGGCCTTCTCGAAGAAGACATTCGCCGCCGGAGTGGGATCGACCTGTTCGTGCTGAATCAGCTCGTGGCACCAGGACGTCCGGGCATCGACATTCATTAACTGCCCGACGTACACGTGCACGTAGTGGCGGAAACGCTCTTCGGCGGAGTGGATCGTGCCGGGGAGCATTGTGAGGGCGTTGACTTCGAGCGCGATCCCGACCGCCACGTCGACCACCGCCATGTAGAGGCCCAGCTTGTCGCCGAAGTGGTAGTTCACCGCGGCGAGGTTGGCGCCGGCCTCCCGGCAGATGTCACGAACCGCCACGTGCTCGAAGCCACGCTGCGAGAAGAGCCGGATCGCGGTATTGAGCAGGCGCTCCCGTGTGGCCGTACCTTCGCCGTGGGGGTCATGGGGCCGGATTGCCGCCCGGAGCAGCCGCGCATGTCCGTGTCTCACGGCCCGTCTCTCACAGCGTTCGGCGGAACAACAGCGTGGCGATGGTCATCGACGCCACCGTGAACAGGCCGAGAAAGGCGAGGTCGGGGCCGATCGCGGCGAAGCCCGTATTCTTGAGCAGCAGGCACTTAAGGCGTGCACGCCATAGGTGAA